>Ga0255777_10000876_pt1 | contig 28796 bp, 26 predicted proteins | sample 101ome_15_FD_179975 | JGI IMG/M metagenome (GOLD analysis project Ga0255777, IMG submission 179975) | Coastal salt marsh microbial communities from the Groves Creek Marsh, Skidaway Island, Georgia - 101402AT metaG (version 2) | ecosystem: Environmental > Aquatic > Marine > Intertidal zone >... | reverse complement strand
AAAACATTGCGTACATCATGCCAGAGTATTCTGTTTGATAACCAGCAACTAATTCTGCCTCGGCTTCAGGTAAATCAAATGGTGGTCTGTTAGTTTCCGCTAATGCAGAAATAAAATAAACAACAAACATTGGAAACAAAGGAATTACATACCACATGTTTGTCTGAGCAATAACAATATCTTTTAAATTGAGTGATCCAACACAAAGTAAAACATTTATGATAATTATGCCAATAGAAACTTCATAAGAAACCATTTGGGCTGCTGATCTAATTGCACCTAAAAATGGATATTTGGAATTTGATGCCCATCCGCCCATAATAATTCCATAAACACCAAGAGAAGAAATAGCAAAAATATAAAGTATACCAACATTAATATCAGCAATAACATAATTTTCGGAAACTGGTATTACTGCCCAAGCAATTAAGGCTAATGTCATAGTCACAATTGGCGCTAATATAAAAATTACTTTATTGGCACTGGCAGGAATAATAATTTCCTTAAAAATATATTTTAGAGCATCAGCAAGTGTCTGGAACAAACCAAACGGACCAACAACATTCGGACCCCGTCTCTTTTGAACCAGCCCCCAAACTCTTCTATCCAACCAGACTATCATAGCAACTGCCACCAAAAGTGGCACTAAAACAAACAAAATTTTAGTAAAAATATTTAATAATATAATTAAATATTCATTCATTGATTAACCACATCTTTGATTTCTTTTTTAGTCCTTATGTTTCTGCAATCGGACATTGTTTTGGATGCTCTTGCGATTGCATTAGAAAAATAATAATCCAAATCTTTAATAGTAATTTTTTCATTTGTAATATTCATTTTTTTTGAAATATTTTCATTGATAATATTTGTTTTGGGTAGAACTTCTAAACCCTGAAAATTATTGACTGATTTAAATATTATTTCACGTATTTCTTTCAATTGAAAATTATTTTTACTTTTATTTTGTTTCTCTAATATCAAATTAAAAATCTCACTAGTGTGCTTAGCTTCTCCAATTGGATAAGAGGCTTTACGAGCTTCTTGAACTCTTCCCTCAAGATTTGTAAACAATCCATTCTCTTCGGTATAAGCTGGGTTTGGTAAAATTATATCAGCTATTTCAGCACCTTTATCCCCGTGGCTTCCAATATAAATAATGAATTCTGATTGTTTTTGAAAATTGTGATTGTCATAGCCAAGAAGGAAAAGAAGATCTATTTTTTTTTCTTTTAATTGATCAAAAAAAATAAAATTATTATTTTCATCCAAACTATAAAAACCTAAATCTAAGGCACCAACAGTACTAGCATTTTGAATTAATATATTAAATGGGTTCCAATTTTCTTTAAAAAAATTATTTTGTTTTAAATAATATTTAATATTATTTAATAATTCTTTGGCGTTATTAATTTCTAAAAAAGATTCTCCAACGACAAATATTGGTTTTTGTTTTTTTTCTAAAACTTTACTTAAAACTGAGGTGCCATCAAAAACTTTTTTTAAAGTATCTATATCTTTGCCAAGTAATTTATAGTCATAAGTAAGGTCACCTGGATCGCCTATGGCAAAAACTGGTGTATTATTATTAATAACTGCCTTTCTTATCCGTGCATTTACCATAGTAGCTTCATGCCTAGGATTTGTTCCGATCAATAAGATTAAATCAGATTCTTCAATTCCTTTTATTGTAGAATTAAAAATATAATTTTGTTGATTAGAAGGATCGATAAAAATATTTTTTTCTCTAAAATCATAATTTTTGGTGCCTAAACTTTCTAAAAATTTTTTAAAATTATAAATATTCTCCATATTAACTAAATCACCCACTAATCCACCAATTTGATTAGGAGCAACTGAACTAATTTTTTTAGAAATTATATCAATAGCTTCATCCCATGAGATTTTTATAAATTTATTATTTTCTTTCTTGTATGGAACTTCAAGTCTCTGCTTTAATAATCCGTCACAGGCAAATCTCGATTTATCAGATAACCACTCTTCGTTAATTTCTTCATTAATTCTAGGCAGTGTTCGTTTAACCTCCCACCCATACGTATCAATTCTAACATTGGATCCTACTGCATCCATAATATCAATCGACTCTGTTTTTTTTAATTCCCAAGGTCTCGCTTCAAATGCATACGGTTTAGAGGTTAAAGCTCCTACTGGACATAAATCTATTACATTGGCAGATAATTCAGATTCCATTGATTTTTCTAGATAGGTAGTAATCTGCATATTTTCACCTCTACCAATAGCACCTAATTCAGTAACTCCCGCAACTTCAGTAGCAAATCTTACACATCGCGTACAATGTATGCATCTAGTCATTTGAGTTTTAATAAGTGGACCTAAATATTTATCCTCAACCGCTCTTTTGTTTTCAACAAATCTAGATTTATCAATTCCATAATACATTGATTGGTCTTGCAAATCGCATTCTCCTCCTTGATCACAAACTGGACAATCTAAAGGATGGTTCGCTAATAAAAATTCCATTACGCCTTTTCTCGCTTTTTCGACTAGATCAGTATTAGTTTTAATCACCATACCTTCGGTTGCTGGCATAGCACAAGAAGCTATGGGCTTTGGAGATTTCTCCATTTCAACTAAACACATTCTACAGTTACCAGCTATTGAAAGTTTTTCGTGATAGCAAAATCGAGGAATTTCTGCTCCAGCTAATTCGCACGCTTGAAGAACGGTCATACCATTTTGAAAATCTATCTCTTTATCATTAATCTTAATTTTAGGCATAATTTTTTTTATATATCTAGAACGTGTTGATCTACTAAGTACGGTACATCTCTTTTCTTTTTAATAATTGGATCAGCAGTACATCTTTTTTCCATTTCTTTCTTAAAATGTCTTATTAATCCTTGAACTGGCCACGCAGATCCTTCACCAAAAGCACAAATTGTATGTCCTTCTATTTGTTTGGTGACATCTCCCAATAATTCTAAATCACTATATGTTGCCTCACGATTTGCTATTCGAGTTAATATTCTCCACATCCAACCAGATCCTTCTCGGCAAGGAGTACATTGACCACAACTTTCATGTTTATAAAATCGTGCTAATCTAGCTATACATTTAATTATATCTTGATCTTTATTTATAACCACTATCCCAGCTGTCCCCAAACCACTTTTAACTTCAATTAAGGAGTCAAAGTCCATTTTGATAGTCTCACAAATACTTTTTGGAAGTAAAGGCATTGAAGAACCTCCAGGAATAACTGCTTGAAGATTATCCCATCCACCAACTACACCACCGGCATATTCTTCAATAAGATATTTTAGAGAAACTCCTAGCTCTTCCTCAACATTGCAAGGTTTGTTAACATTTCCTGAAATACAAAAAATTTTTGTTCCAGTATTTTTTGGTCTACCTATCGAGGAGAACCATTTGCCACCTCTTTTAAGAATTGTGGGAACAACTGCTATTGTCTCTACATTGTTTACGATAGTTGGACATCCATAAAGTCCAACGAGTGCTGGGAAAGGTGGCTTGAGTCTTGGTTGCCCTTTGTTACCTTCTAAACTTTCAAGTAACGCTGTTTCTTCACCACAAATATAAGCTCCAGCACCAAAATGAATATAAATATCAAAATCCCAACCACTGCCACATGCATTTTTACCTAAAAATTTTTTTTCATAAGCTTGGTTAATTGCTTCTTGAAGTCTTAATCCTTCATTAACATATTCACCTCTAATATAAATATAACAAACCTTGGCATTTACAGCGTAACCAGCAATGAGACAGCCTTCTAATAATTTTTGAGGTTCAAATCTGATGATATCTCTATCTTTACAAGTCCCAGGTTCTGACTCATCGGCATTAATAACTAAATAATGAGGTCTCTCACCTAACTCTTTGGGTGCAAAAGACCATTTTAATCCCGTAGAAAATCCTGCACCACCACGACCCCTTAATTCTGAAGTTTTGATTTCGTTGATTATCCATTCTCTCCCTTTAGACAGAATATTTTTAGTATCCTTCCAGTCACCTCGTTCAAGTGAAGAGTCTATTTTCCAACTCTTTTTATTATATAAATTTGTAAATATTCTATTTTCCTTTTTAAGCATTCATTCCTCCATTGGATGAAGTGTTCTCGGGTTCTGAACTTTTTCTATTCCTAAAAGATCCTGGTTTTAAAGGTTTGTCATCAATTAATGATTTAATGATTTTTTCAGTGTTTTTTTCGTCCAAATCTTCATAATAATCATCATTCACTTGTATCATAGGTGCGTTAACACATGCACCCAGACATTCTACTTCTATCCATGAACAAAGTTTATTTTTTGATAATTCATTTTCATTTTTCGAAATTAGTTTCTTGCAAAGACTGGTAATTTTATTAGCGCCTCTAATTAAGCATGGTGTTGTAGTACAAACTTGAACAAAATATTTACCAACTGGAGCTAAATTATACATAGTATAAAATGTTGCAACCTCATAAACTTTTATATATGGCATTTCCAAAAGTTTAGCTACATATTTAATTCCAGCTAATGGTATCCAATTAGAGTTCTGTCTTTGCACTAGATATAACATCGGCATTACCGCACTTTTTTTTTTACTAGAAGGATATTTTTTTAAAAGCTCATCAGCTAGTTTTTTACTTTTCTCATTAAACTCAAAAGTATCAGGTTGTTCATCATGAATTTTTTTTATACTCATCGATCTACCTCACCAAAAACTATGTCTAATGAACCAAGAACTGCGGGGACATCAGCTAACATATGTCCTTTGATTAAATAATCCATTGCTTGTAGATGTGAAAAACCTGGAGCTCTTATTTTGCATCTATAAGGCCGGTTGCTACCATCAGCTATCAAATAAACTCCGAATTCGCCTTTCGGAGCTTCAACAGCGGAATATACGTCTCCTTTTGGAACTCTGTACCCCTCAGTAAATAATTTAAAATGATGAATTAAAGCTTCCATAGATTGCTTTATATCTTCTCTTTTTGGAGGCGAAATTTTATTATCAATGGTTTTTACAGGCCCTTGTGGTAATTTTTCAATACATTGTTTGATAATTTTAATACTTTCTCGCATTTCTTCTACTCTACATAAATATCGATCGTAACAATCTCCATTTTTTCCAACTGGTATTTTAAATTCTAAGTCCTGATAACATTCATAAGGTTGTGATTTTCTTAAATCCCAAGCTATTCCAGATCCTCTAATCATAACACCTGAAAAACTATGATCTATAGCTTCTTGTTTTGAAACAACTCCAATATTTACATTTCGTTGTTTAAATATTCTATTATCAGTAAGCAGAGTTTCTAAATCATCTATAATTTTAGGAAAAGTTTCACAAAATTTATAAATATCATTAATAAGTTTTGTTGGTAAATCTTTTTGCACACCACCTGTTCTAAAGTAATTCGCATGCAATCTTGATCCTGAGGCTCTTTCATAAAAAGTCATCAGAGTTTCTCTTTCTTCAAAACCCCACAAAGAAGGTGTAAGCGCTCCTACATCAAGTGCTTGAGTAGTGATATTAAGTAAATGACTTAATATTCTACCTATCTCACAAAAAATAACTCTAATATATTTTGCTCTTATTGGAATATCTAGTTTAAGAAGTTTTTCAGTTGCTAAAGCGAAAGCGTGTTCTTGATTCATGGGCGCAACATAATCTAATCTATCAAAGTAAGGTAAAGCTTGAAGGTATGTTTTGTTTTCTATAAGTTTCTCTGTTCCTCTATGCAACAACCCAATATGTGGGTCTGCTTTTTCTACTACTTCACCATCTAATTCTAAAATTAAACGCAAAACACCATGAGCAGCTGGATGTTGAGGTCCAAAATTTAGATTTAATGTTTTAGTTTTTTTTGCCATCTTCTTTTTTTTGTATTTCTTTTATATATTTTGTTCCCTCCCAAGGACTATCAAAATCAAAATCTCTGTAATTTTGTTCTAATTTAACATCTTCATAAATTACCTTTTTTTCTTGTTCGCTATATCTGACCTCTTTAAACCCAGTTAAAGGAAAATCTTTTCTTAATGGATATCCTTGAAAATTATAATCTGTTAATATTCGTCTTAAATCTGGATGATTTTTAAATTTAATACCATACATGTCAAAAACTTCTCTCTCCATCCAATTTGCTGATGGAAAAATTTGAACAACGCTTTGAACTTCTTCGTTTAAATCAATATTAATTGCTATTTTAATTCGCTGGTTTGCTTCATGAGATAAAAGTAAATAAACTATCTTAAATCTTTTTTCTTCATCAGAATTTAAATTATCAATACCAGCAATATCTATAAGTTGTTTAAAATTAAATTCACCTGTTTTAAAATAATTTAAAACTTCAAATAAATTATCTGAGTCAATAACAATATTTATTTCGTTATTCTCAATAGTTGAATGTAATACTTTTGAAGAAAGTTTTGAATTGATCTTATTTATTGTTTGTTCAAAATTTGACATTACTTAACGGTTAATATTACCTTCTCTTCTTATTTTTTTTTGTAATTGTAGAATTCCATAAAGCAATGCTTCAGCTGATGGTGGGCAACCAGGAATATAAATATCAACCGGCACAATTCTATCACATCCTCTGACTACTGAATAAGAATAATGATAGTAGCCACCACCGTTCGCGCAGCTACCCATAGAGATAACATAGCGTGGTTCAGGCATTTGATCATAAACTTTTCTTAATGCTGGAGCCATTTTATTTGTAAGTGTACCAGCGACTATCATCACATCTGATTGTCTAGGTGATGCTCGCGGAGCAGCTCCAAACCTCTCGAGATCATATCTTGGCATTGAGGTTTGCATCATTTCTACCGCACAACACGCTAAACCAAATGTCATCCAATGCAACGATCCAGTTCTCGCCCAATTAATTAAATTGTTAAAAGACGTTGTGACAAATCCCTTTTCTGCAAATTCAGATGCAATTTCTTTAAACTCCTCAGGAATTTTATCTAATTTTTCTTTGTATAAAATGTTATCAGCCATTACTCCCAATCCAATGCACCTTTTTTCCATTCATATATAAAACCAACAGTTAGTATGCCCAAAAAGATAATCATCGACCAAAATCCTAGGGCACCAATTTTTCCTAACGAAATTGCCCATGGAAATAAAAATGCAATTTCTAAATCAAAAATGATAAATAATATTGCAACAAGATAAAATCTCACATCAAATTCCATTCTCGAGTCGTCGAATGCTTCAAAACCACATTCATAGGCTGATAATTTTTCAGGGTCAGGATTGCTTGGCGAAAATAGGAAATTGATTACTATAAAACCTATACTTAATAACAATGCCAATATTAAAAAAAGTATAATAGGGAAATATTCCTGTAAAAATGATAAAATCATAAAATTAAGAATATAAATATACTAAAAATATTAATTTCTCTAGTTTGATGATAGTCGCACTTTGTCCTATATTTGGGGAAAATTTTTTTAATATGTGTATAGTTTGTTTTAACTATGAAGCAAAATTATAGTTTAAAAAATTTAAATTTCCTTTCTATTGCAGGCATTATTATATTATCTGCCTCTATAAATTTTTATGTAGCAAATATTGGTGTTTTTCCGTTAGATACTTTTCTTTTTTTTGATACGGGTTATAGAATTTTATTAGGTGATGTCCCTTTTAAAGATTATTGGGTATCTACTGGTCCAATTATAGATTATTTACAAGGACTATTTTTTTTAATTTTTGGTGTCAATTGGTTTGCTTACGTACTTCACTCTACTCTATTAAACGTAATTGTTGCTTTATTTAGTCTTTATTTATTCAATTACTTTAAAACTAATTTTTACATAAAGAATTTTTTTGTCATATTAATTTGTTTAACTGCTTATCCATCTAGTGCTGTTCCATCATTAGATCATCACGGGATGATAATATCTTTTATATCTTTGTTTACTTTTATATTAGCTATAAAAAAAGATGAAAATAAATTGTGGTTAATCTTGCCATTTTTATTATTTATATCTTTTCTTTCTAAACAGACGCCCGCTGGATACTTTATTATTTTAATATCTATATTCTTTTTAATACATTTATATTTTTATTTTTCACTTAAAAGAATTTTTTTAGTCTTCATATCAGTTTTAATTTGTTTGTTTATTTTAGGACTCTTTTTATTTTTAAATGATATTTCATTTGAACACTTTGTAATACAATATTTATTATATCCGCAATCAATTGCCAGTTCCAGATGGGATGACTTTGTTCATCCCATAGAATTTAATAGATATTTTTTAAGGTTTAAAGAAATTTGGATACCAATTTTAATTTTATTTTTTTTGTTAATGTCTGAATTTAAAAATAAAAATAATTATAACATTAACAACATATTAATTCAGTTATTGCTTATTTTTTCAGGTATAATCATGATTTGGCATCAAATTCTTTCTTTAAACCAAAAATTTATTTTTTTAACTGTTCCTTTTCTTTTTTATTTTGTGGTTTATTTTTTATCAAAAATTAAATTAAAAAATAATTTATCTACTTACATTATTTTGGGGTTTTGTTTTTTTTGGGCAATAGATAATTTAAATAAATATACATTAAAACGTAAATTTATGGATTTAGAAAAAGTAAATTTACAAAATTATTTAGATGCAACCTTGATCGACAAGAAATTAAATGGGTTAAAATGGATTACATCTGAATTTGAGGTTAATCCTAATAATGAAATTAATTTAATAAATAAGCATAAAAAAGAATTGAGTCAGAATTTAAATACTATGTTAATCACACATTATCAATTTATTGCCCCATTATTAAATTTTAGAAGTCATGGAATAAATAGAGCTTATGACGATGTAAGTTCTCCAAGAATCAACTCTGAATACTCAACTAATTATAAAATTTTTATAAACAATCATTTGAAAAATAAAAAAATTGCAAGAATTGTTATAATTGGATCATTAGAAGATAAAATTATAACTGAATTTTTAGATAAAAATTGTTTTAAATTAAATAGCGAAGATAATTTTTATAAAGAAATTATTTTAAATGTGGAATGTTTTAGATAAATGGCGGGAGTGACGGGACTCGAACCCGCGACCTCCTGCGTGACAGGCAGGCGCTCTAACCAAACTGAGCTACACCCCCAAAATAATGGTGGGCGGTAAAGGACTCGAACCTATGACCCTCTCGGTGTAAACGAGATGCTCTACCAACTGAGCTAACCGCCCCCTTTAAATTCAAATGAGATATATACTATTAATTTAATAAAGTAAAAAAATAAAAAAGCACTTTATTATTGAGAATTTAATTTAAGAATAGTATTTATTATAACTATGATAATTCAATGTGTTTCATGTTCAAAAAAATTTGTTGTTCCAGATACAGCTATAACAACATCAGGAAGAGTAGTTCAATGCGGAACTTGTGGTAATAAATGGACTCAATATCCAGAAACAGTTGAAACTACTACAAAACAACCATTATCAAAAAAAACAAGTACTACTAAAAAAAGAACTCAAAAAAGAAAAGTTAAAGAAACAACACCAAAATTTACCAATGAATATTTAGAGAAAAAATACGGCATTGAAATTAAAAAAGATGATCAACCGCAACAAAAAGCCAAAGTTAAACAAAACAGTAATATAAGTACTGGGTTAGGTTTTTATGGGTATTCTGTATTTCTTATAGTTTTTGTCTTAACATTATTTGGCATTTTAGGATTATTAAGAGAAGATTTAATTTATAATTATCCTGCGACTGCAATTTATATTGATAACATTTATGAAATTGTGGAAAATATTTATTTGCTAATTACAAATTTATTTTAATTTACTCTTTTTCTAGTTCTTTAATATTAATAAATTTACAATTTAAATCTTCATTTTTTTGTTTGATATAATCAAAAAAATTCCAAGCTAATACTAAAATTTTACTGTTAGGTTTAATTCGAGTTTTGTCAGTGGTAATTGGTATCTTTACTCCAGGTAAATATTTTTTATTTTTGAGATTGTTATCTTCAACAATAAAATCAATATTATTATAATCTATTCCAAAAAAATTTAATGCAGTGGTAGCTTTAGCAGGCGATCCGTAGGCAATTAATTTATTCCCATTTGCTATTTTGGCTAAATTTTTTCTTACATTTGTTCTTAATTTATATACTCTATCTGCAAAAACCTGGTATGTTTTATATTGCTTGATACCATATTTTTCTTCTTCCTTTAAAAGTTTTTTTAATTCATTGCTGATTGATTTATTTGTTTTAGATACAAAAACTCTGATAGATCCTCCATGGGTATTAATCAATTCAGCATCAATAATATTCAAATTTAGAGAGTTAAAAAAGTATTTTAGAGAAGTAAGAGACCAATAATTATAATGTTCATGATAGATGTTATCAAATGTCAAATCTTTTAAAGTATTTAGAAGGTATTGCACTTCAATGACAATTGTCCCTTTAGGCTTTAGCAGTTTTGACATACATTCTGCCATTTCTTTTAATTTGTCAGAATGGGCAAATACATTAGAGGCAAGGATTAAATCAAATTTTTTATTAATTTTATTTAAAATTTTTTTATCAAAAAAGTAGTTTAAAGTTTTAATTTTATTTTTATTAGCTGCTTTAGCGAGATTAGATGCTGGTTCGATTCCTAACAAATTTTTAAAGCCTTTATCTTGAAATGGCTTTAGTGCAATCCCATCATTGCTACCTATGTCAAGAATATTTGATTTTTTTGGCATTAGTTTAAATTTTTTAATGTATTTATTGGACGCGTCTTCAAAATGTTTAACAAACTGTTTAGACGTTGACGAGAGATACAAATAATTTGAAAACATTTTTTTTGGATCGACAGTAACTGATAATTGACAGTTATGACAATTTTCACAATAATTCATTTCTAATGGATAAAGGTCAGATTGCATTTTGTTATTATTTTCTAAGTTATTAGCTAAAGGCTGAAACCCTAAAGAGATAACACGCTTGAGACTCTCTTTCCCGCAACACCTACAATCAAACTTGTAAATTGAAATTAATTTTTTTCTTATATCTTCATCCACTATCACTTTTCTAATTGTGTGAGTAACTCCATAATTTTCGTGTTCCCTTTCACCTCGAACCAAATTTAGGAATATTGAGTCTTTAGTAAAAACCATCGCATGTGCTGTATTTGGTTTCGTGACTATAAGGTCTCCTTCGTTAACAACGTGAGTAATTTTTGGTGAATTAATATTAAGTAAATCTTGGTAAACACTTATAAATTGACCTTTTACCAACAGACATTTTTGTTCTTGAATTGGATGATAGTGATTTGCTCTAACACTCCCTTTAACAGAATCTATATAACCAATTAAATTGATAGGTTCCGGTAATTCATGGTTACTTATTTTTCCTCTAGCATCAATAAACTCTTTCTCTCCTTTCTTGATATACTCTAAATCTAAAGGGTCCGTACTTGTCGACCAATTATCAATCATCTCTTTAATAGATTGATCAAGAGAATATAAAAATTTAAAACCAGTTTTTAGTAATTTTTTGTTTGAAAGTGTATAACCTAAATTTGGAATTTCATCTTGTGTTTTTTCTATAACAAGATTTGGATTATATTTTTTACATAGATCTGCAACCTCGGAAACAGTTATAGAGTCTTTAGACAAATGAAAAGTTTCTTTTTTTATTTGAATGTTCTCCTCCATAAATTTGAAACAACGAGCCACATCAATTAAAGGAACTAAACTTTTTAATTGTTTACCACCGGAAAATAACTTTATCGTTTGTTCTTGAGAAGTCATTTTGCTAAATAAATTTGGCATAATGTTTATTCGCATTGTATCTGATGAATACCCGTACACAGAACCCAGTCTTAATATGACGTAATTTTTATTTGATGCTTTTAACTGTTCCTCATTTTTAACTTTACTAGTAGAGTAAGCGAGAAATGTTGATGTTGGATGGTCTTCATTAATTTCCCTCATGGTTTCCTTTAAACCTTCAAAAACTACATGGGTTGATGGAAAAATAATTTTACAATTATTTGAGACTGAATTTATTATATTTTGAGTACCTTTAATGGCGGTATCTCTGATCAACTTATCCCGATCTTCATTTATATCTGATTTAACGTATGCCACGTCAGTTATACCTGCCAAATGGTGTACCACATCAGCGTTTTTCAAATATTGATTTATTTTTTCTTTATCTAGAATATCTGCTTGAACAAAATTAATCCTCCATTTACGTAACTGATTAACCCGTTCAGATATAAATCTTTTATCTATAACCGTAATGTTGCTGTTCCAACTTTCACCAGAATAAATTTTTGATAATTCTGTGCCGATATATCCTAATCCACCCGTGATAACTATATTTTTTGACATATTTATTTATTATAATATTAAAAGTTTACTTACTATAGGTTACAATATACTACAACCAAAAGTATGTATGAAGATATTTGATTGTTTCATGTATAGCGGAGAAGATTTAGTTCTAGATGTTAGACTTAATCAAAATTTTAGGTATGTGGACTATTTTGTAATCATTGAGTCTAAATTTAAACATGATGGATCTAAAAAAGAAAAAAAATTTGATTTAAATAAATTTAATCAGTTCAAAGATAAAATAAAATATTATTTTATAGAAGACCTGCCATTAAACTTAAGGATTATAAATTCAAGCGATGCTACAGAAATTCAAAAAAATAAAAAAATTGATAATGCTTTGATTAGAGAAAACTATCAAAGAGACATGATTTCAATTGGTCTAGAAAACTGTGAAGGTGAAGATTTTATCTTGGTTGGTGATATTGATGAAATACCTAATTTAGAGGATTTAAATTTTAATAAATTAAAAGACAATATAATAATATTTCAACAACTAATGTTTTATTACAAATTTAATTTAAATTATAAAGATTTTACCTGGTATGGAACTAAAGGATGCATTAAAAAAAAACTTAAATCTCCTCAGTGGTTAAGAAATATCAAAAATAAAAAGTATAATTTTTTTAGATTTGATACTTTGTTCTCAAATACAAAATATACAAATGTAAAATTTATAGAAAATGGAGGGTGGCATTTTAGTAATATTATGAACTCAAAAGATTTATTTGATAAATTGAGCTCTTTCTTACACCACGTTGATTTTCAAGAAAGTAATTTAACAAAAAATGATATTGAAAATAAAATTAAAAAAAATTTAGTATTCTACGATCATCAGGCTAATTCTGACCAAAAAAATAAGTGGGAATTTGAAAAAAAATTACACAAATTTAAAGTTAGTGAATTACCAAATCACATTTCTAATAACCTAGAAAAATTTTCAAATTGGATTGAAAAATGAAAATATACGACTGCTTTATGTATTACGATGAAGATTTGTTGCTTGATCTAAGACTAAATTATTTAAGTCAATACGTGGATTTTTTTGTTATTTGTGAGTCTTCATTTACACATAGAGGTGAAAGAAAAAAATTAAACTTTGATTTAAATAAATTTAAAGAGTTTAAAAATAAAATTATTTACTTAAATTTAGATCATCAACCACCAAATATTAAAACTATAAACGTTGAAGATAGTGAAGAGGAAAAAGAAAATAAAAATATTTTTAATGGTTATGCTCATGATATATTTCAACGTCAGTATTTAGAATTAGGATTAAAAAATATAGCTGACGATGACATAATTTTTATAAGCGATATAGATGAAATACCCAAATTAGAAAATTTTGATTTTAGTAAGATTGGAAATAACATTATTTGTTTTAAACAAAAATTATTTTATTATAAATTTAATTTACTTTATAAAAACTTCGATTGGTTTGGCACAAAGTGCTGTAAAAAAAAAATTTTCAAATCACCTCAATGGTTAAGAGAGATTAAATCAAAAAAATATTCTCCTTTTAGAATAGATATATTATTTTCCAAAAAAAAATACTCGAACATTACTCATGTTGATGATGGTGGTTGGCATTTTAGTTATATTAAATCACCTGAAAAATTATTCGAAAAACTTAAAAATTTTGCACATTATTATGAATTCGAACAAAGTGGTATAAATTTTGATCAATTAAAAAAACTTATTGATGAAAGAAGAATTATTTACAATCATGGAGTAGATCAAAGATCAAATAAGTGGAATTCTGATATTAGATTGGAAAAGATAAATCTTGATTCTTTGCCTAAAAATATTACAGAAAATATAAATAAGTACTCTAAATTTATTGCTTAATGAAATTTAATGTCTTTTAGAGGGTTGATCTTTTTCAGTATTTGTTACCTCAACCCAATCAATCTTCTTTGGAAGTTTTTTTAATGCAACTTTTAATACCTCATCTATGTCTTTGACTGTTACTATTTCCAAATTTTTTGTAATCATCTCGGGTATATCTATTAAATTTTTTTTATTTTCCTCAGGAATTATTACCTTCTTAATCCCTGCCCTATGAGCAGCTAAAAGTTTTTCTTTTAAGCCGCCAATTGGTAATACTAGTCCTCTTAATGTTATTTCACCAGTCATTGCAACATTTCTATCTACTGGAATATTAGTTAATGCTGAAACAATCGAAGTAACCATACCTATTCCGGCTGAGGGTCCATCTTTAGGGATCGCACCTTCTGGAACATGAATATGAAAATCTTTCTTATCAAATATAGTTGGCACTACACCATAGTTTACGCTTTTTGATCTTATAAAAGATTTTGCTGCTTTGACTGACTCTTGCATAACGTCACCAAGTTTTCCAGTAATTTCCATTTTTCCTTTGCCTGGCATGGTAACAGTTTCGATTTTTAAAATTTCGCCTCCCAATTCAGTCCAAGCTAATCCTGTAACTACTCCTATTTGATCTGACTTTTCTACTTCACCGTAATTAAATTTTTCAACACCTAAATAATCTTTTAAATGCTCAATTTTAATTTCCTTTGACATTTTCTGTTTCGAGTCAATTTTTTTTACAATTTTTCTTGCTATTGTTGAAATTTCTCTTTCCAAATTTCTTACTCCAGCTTCTCTAGTATATTTTTGAATAATTGTTTTGACCGTATCTTTGCCAAACTGCCATTCGTCATCTTTAATGCCATTATTTTGAGCTTGTTTAGGTATTAAATATTTTTCTGAAATGTTTATTTTTTCATCTTCGGTATATCCAGGAATTCTAATAACTTCCATTCTATCAAGTAATGGAGGTAAAATATTAAGAGTATTAGCTGTGGTCACAAACATTACATCTGATAAATCATAATCTGCTTCGATATAATGATCATTAAATTCTTTATTTTGTTCAGGATCTAAGGCTTCTAAAAGGGCAGAGGAAGGATCGCCTCTATAATCATTTCCAACTTTATCTATTTCATCTAATAAAAATAATGGATTTTTGGTACCTGCTTTCTTCATCATTTGAATTATTTTACCAGGCATTGAACCAATATAAGTTCTTCTGTGTCCTCTAATTTCTGCTTCATCTCTTATACCGCCTAAAGAAATCCTTACAAATTTTCTACCAGTAGCTTTAGCAATAGATTTTCCAAGAGAAGTTTTCCCTACTCCTGGAGGGCCAACTAAACAAAGTATTGGTCCTTTAATTTTTTGTATTCTTTTCTGAACTGCTAAAAATTCAATTATTCTCTCTTTTACTTTTTCAAGTCCGTAATGATCTTTATCAAGTATTTCCTGAGCATTTTCTAAATCTGAATTTATTTTGCTTTTTTCATTCCAAGGTAATTCGACCATCCAATCAAGATAATTTCTAACAACCGTCGCCTCAGCGGACATGGGACTCATTGTTTTTAGTTTCTTTAACTCAGTTAAACACTTTTCCTCTACGGGTTTAGGCATTTTTGCTTTTTTAATAGATTTGCTTAGACCAGATATTTCATCTTTTCCTTCATCAATCTCACCCAATTCTTTTTGAATTGCTTTTAATTGTTCGTTCAAATAATACTCTCTTTGAGTTTTTTCCATTTGATTTTTTACTCTGCCTCTTATTTTTCTTTCGACAGATAATAAACTTATTTCTTTATCTATAATTTGAAAAATTTTTTCTAATCTTCTTTTAAGGTCTTTGGTTTCTAAGAGTTCTTGTTTAACATTAATATCTATATTTAAGTTTGAGGCAATATTATCTGCGATATTGCTTGGATCTTTTAGTTTTTTTAACAAACTCATGCTTTCATTTAAATCTCGTTTACTTAAACTTAAAAGTTTCTCAAACTTTTTTGTTAAATTGGAAGCAAATAAAATTGTTTCCTCATCTGTAATATTTTCATCTTCTAAGCTTTGATAATTAGCTGTCAAAAAACTATTTTTATTTTCATCTAAATCTAAAATTTTAACTCTCTTGATGCCTTCAATTAATATTTTTACAGTTCCATCTGGCAACTTTAATAACTGTAGCACCTTACTTAAACATCCATAGGAGTAAATATCTGAACTATTAGGATCATCTACCTCTGAATTTTTTTGAGTGACGAGAAGTACGGTTTTATCATTTTTCATTACCTCTTGAAGAGCTTTGATTGATTTTTCTCTTCCAACAAATAGAGGTACAACAATCGATGGAAATATAACAATATCTCTTAAGGGTAATAATGGTTTAAAGTCTTTATCCATATCTTATATATATGTTATTCTTCATGTTAATTTCAAGTTTATATGTTGTTGAATTTATGCAACAGATGATGATGTCTGCTTTGAATAAGTTATAAGTGGCTCTGTTTTTTTTAAGATAGTATTTTTATCAACAGTTACTTTCAAAACGTTTTTCATTTCTGGTAAGTCAAACATGGTTTTTAATAAAATATTTTCCATTATAGTTCTTAATCCTCTTGCTCCAGTTTTTTTAATAATTGCTTGTTTCGCGATTTCAATTAATGCATCATCTGTAATTTCTAATTCTACATGTTCAAGTTGAAAAAGTTTTTTATATTGTTTTAATAGAGAGTTTTTAGGTTCTTTTAATATTTGAATTAATGCTTTTTCATCTAAATCTTCCAAAGAGGCTATCATTGGAAGTCTTCCAACAAACTCTGGAATTAATCCAAATTTAATTAAATCCTCAGGTTCAAGATCTTTTAAAGTTTTAAAATTTGATGTATCAGAATAATTTTTAACTTTTGCTCCAAAGCCAATCGAGGTATCTTTGCCTCGTTTATCGATAATTTTTTCTAATCCAGCAAATGCACCGCCACAAATAAAAAGAATATTTGTGGTATCAACTTGTAAGAATTCTTGCTGTGGATGTTTTCTACCTCCCTGTGGTGGAACACTGGCAATTGTTCCTTCCATTATTTTAAGTAATGCTTGCTGAACCCCTTCTCCTGAAACATCTCTGGTAATTGAAGGGTTTTCAGACTTTCGGCTAATTTTATCCACCTCATCAATATAAACAATTCCTCTTTGTGCTTTCTCAACATTGTAGTCTGCAGCTTGTAATAGTTTAAGAATAATATTTTCGACATCTTCTCCAACATAGCCCGCTTCAGTTAATGTGGTAGCATCAGCCATGGTAAAAGGAACATCCAAAATTCTAGCTAAAGTTTGAGCTAATAAAGTTTTTCCACAGCCAGTTGGACCTACTAATAAAATGTTAGACTTTGAAAGTTCAACATCATTGCTAGATTTCATATCATAATTTAATCTTTTATAATGATTATGGACCGCAACAGATAATACTTCCTTAGCAAGTTTTTGACCAACAACATGTTCGTCGAGTATTTTACAAATTTCTTTTGGAGAAGGTAAACCTTTTGATTTTTCGACAATCGAACTTTTATTTTCCTCTTTAATAATGTCCATACAAAGTTCAACACATTCATCGCAAATAAAAACTGTTGGACCGGCAATTAATTTTCTAACTTCGTGCTGACTTTTTCCGCAAAAGGAACAGTAAAGAATATTTTTTGAATTTTTTTCACTCATAACGAATCAATAAATATAATTTAAATGTTTCACTTTTTATTATCAAGTTGAAGTTGTAAACACTGCTAGATGTTGTGTTCTAGGATCTTTTTTCTACTACCGAGTCTATTAAACCAAATTTCTTAGCTTCTTCAGCTGTCATGAAATTATCTCTTTCCAAAGCATCAGAAATCTCTTTCTCACTCTTACCAGTATGTTTTGAATAAATTAAATTAAGTCTTTTTTTTAAAGAAATTATTTCTTTAGCATGAATTTCAATATCTGTAGCTTGTCCCTGAAAACCCGCAGAAGGTTGGTGAACCATTATTCTTGAATTAGGAAGAGAAAACCTTTTTCCTTTTGCTCCTGCTGCTAGTAAAAAAGACCCCATTGAAGATGCTTGACCAATACACAGCGTACTAACTGGAGATTTTATGTACTGCATAGTATCATATATTCCCAGTCCTGCGGTAACCAAACCTCCAGGACTATTTATATAAAAATATATTTCTTTTTTTGGATCTTCAGACTCTAGAAAAAGCATTTGAGCAGTAACAACTGATGCAACATTATCATTAACAGGACCAACCAAGAAAATAATCCTTTCTTTAAGTAACCTTGAATAAATATCATAAGCTCTTTCACCTCTAGTAGTTTGCTCAATTACCATTGGTATCAAAGAACTCATCTTGGGATCATCAAAACGACTCATATTAGAGTTTATACAATGATTGCTTTGGATTTACTATTTCTTATTCTTTTTCTTAAGTTTATCTGTTTTTTGTGATTTACCACTACTAGATTTAGTGGTGCTTTCTATTTTCTTTGAATTAAAGTCTTTTATAAATTTTTCAGCTTCATCTATGCTAAATTCAACAAACTTACTCTGACTTTTAGATTTAACAAACTCAAGTACTTTTTTTTCAAAAAGTGAAGCTTTTAAATTCGAGATTGCAGAAGGATTTTTTTGATAATAATCAAAAATAAATTTTTCTTGTCCTGGCATAGTTTGAGATAATTTGTACATTTCTGACTTTAAATCATTTTCATTAACCGAAATATTATTTTGAACACCATATTCATTAATAATAAGTCCTAGTTTTAATTTTTCTCTAATATTTTCTTCTTCTTTTTTTGTATCAAATTCCTGTTTTTGTTTTTCCTTTAAATTTTTACTATATTCTAATTCTTGGTTAATCATATTTTTGGGTAGTTCAAGATTATGTTTTGTTTTAAATTCTTCAAAAATTTCTTGATTAGAAATTTGAGTTAAAACACTTTCATACTGTGAAGAAATATTTTTTTTAACCAAATCTTTTAAATCGTTTAAATCTTTAGCTCCTAACTTTTTAGCTAAATTGTCATCTATTGTGGGTTCTGAAGGTTGTTTAATATTTTTAATCTCACATTTAAATACTGCTTTTTTGTTTCTAATTTTTTCATTAGGAAAATTATCTGGTATGTTAATTTCAAAATTCTTTTTATCACCTTTTTTAACACCTATTAAATTTTTGTCGAAACCTGGAATAAATAAGTCTTTCCCGATAATTAATTGAATTGCAGAACCTTTATTCCCTTCAAACGCTTGATTATCTACTAAAGCCTCATAATCAAAAACAATAAGATCTCCATTTTGAGACTTTGTTTCTGGTTTTTTTTCATTATAGTCAATATTATTTTTTGAAATTTCATCTAATTTTTTTAATAAATTTTTTTCATCAATTTTTACGTTATATTTAGTAAATTTTAATTTAGTTAAATCTTGCAACTTAATATCAGGCAAGGAGTCCATCTCGATATTAAATTTTAAATCTTGATCCTGCTCAATGGATTTAATATCAATTTTTGGTTGGGCTGCTAATCTGATATTATTTTTTTTAATAACTTCATTGGTTGTTTCTTGCAGAATCTTTTCAACTACTTCACCGTACACAGATTTACCAAATTGCACTCTGAGTAATTTCGCTGGGACCTTACCTTGTCTAAAACCTTTAATGCTCGCCTCTTTACTTAATTCAATTAACCTAGCATCAAATTGTTTTTGAACCTCAGACTTGTTTATAGAGACTGATGCAATCTTTTTTAATCCTTCTTTATTTTCAATATTAACTTTCATAAATTTACTTGGTGGGCGAGAAGAGACTCGAACTCTTAAACCTTGCGGTACTAGTTCCTAAGACTAGCGCGTATACCAATTCCGCCACTCGCCCACTAATAATTCTACGCTGTATAACATATTAATTATTTTTTTTTTATCAAAAAAAGCTTTAAAATATTATTATGTTTCGTAAATCAATAACTAGTCAAACCAAGATTCTGGCGGCAATATTTGTTTCAACGGCTATATACGTGGTTGTAAATTTTTATCGATTCTACAAGAACAACAGTCCTTATGAGTTTGACCCTTGGCTCATTAATTATCAGGGAGGTTTTGTAAGAAGAGGTATGCCTGGTGAATTATTTTTTCAGATTTATGATATTTTCTTATTAAACCCAGCTTTTTTGATATTTTTATTTGTGAGTATTTTGTATGGAATTTTTTATTTTTCATTCTTTAGACAGTTAGATTTAATAAAATTCAGAAATATTCATTATTTAATTCTTTTATCACCTATTTCTATTGTGTTTCCAATCCTAAATAGCAAAGTAACTGGACATAAAGAAATACTCTTGTTTTTTTTTATGTCATTGTGCTGTTTAATTTTTGAAAAAATTAGCAAAGAAAAAGCTTTTATTGTAATTTTACTATCAATAATTTTTTTAGGCTTTTCTTATGAAGTTCTGATCTTTTATTTACCTTATCTTGTAATTATATATTTTATTTCATTTAGCGAAATTAAAATAAAAGAATTTGTTTATATTTCTATTTTTTTTATAACTGTATTTATTGCTTTATTAATTGTGAATTTATTATTTAAAGGAGACAAAACTACTGTTGAACTCATTTGCCAATCAATTGCTAATTTTGTTCGAGAAAACTGTATCTCATCGGGTAATATTGCACATATAGGAAATACTATAAAAGATTTCACTGAACAAAAAACAAATGCTCCGGGAGCTTTGGGTTTATATAGTTCTTATTTGTATATTTATGGATTTGGTTTATTTTATGGAATATTGCCATTAATAATCTTCCTTCATAAAGCTTACATAAAACTAAATAATAAACTTTTTAAGATTAATTTTATGGGAATGATGTTTTTAATTTTTTTAATTACTTTTCCAGTTTATGTTCTTGGTGCAGATTGGGGACGATACATGTATATTTCATATATTTGCACACTGATTATCTTGGCACACTTAATATTCAAAAAAAAAATTATCGTTGAAAATAATGTTCTTGTTTCAAAAATAAATTTATTGCCAAAAAAAACAATAACAACGTTAATTGTTGTTTATAGTTTGAGTTTTACAGTGCCACTATGTTGTCAGGACAGTTTTAAACTTGGGCTTTTAAAGTTTTTTTTATAATTATATAAAATACCAAGTAAATTATTAGAGATAGAAAAAACCAGTACCTCACAAATAAAGCATTTTCTTTTAAAAAAAAACTAAAAATAACTAAGGTAAAGTAAAAAAGATTAATTATGATAGATGTTTTAGGGTTAGCAAAATCTATCTTTTTTTTTTCTAAAATTTTGAAAACTAACATATGGAGATGATCGCTATCAGGTAATAAAGGAGATCTTTTTTTTATAGTTTTTCTCAAAAAAGAAAATAAAACTTCAAAAAAAATATAGAAAAGCAAAGAACAATAAAAGAATGGCGAAATATTTGGAGTTAGTTGACTAACAGTAATTGTATTTAACGCAATTAACGCACCCAAAAAATACGATCCGCTATCCCCCAAAAATATTTTTGCTTTTGGAAAATTAAATAATAAAAAAACAAATATTATAAAAAGTTGTCCAGTCAAAAAAATATATAATCTTGACTCCTCTACATTCGCAGCAATTATGGTTAGTATAAGAATTATTATAAATGAATGTATTGCCAATAAACCATTAAAGCCATCTATAAAATTTGATCCATTAATAACAAACAGAAAACAAATCAACACAAATAGTAAATTAAATATGTTATTTTCTAACCAATAATTAAGAAATGCTAACCCAGTTTTTTCAATCTTAAGATCAAAAAAATAAATGCTTAAGGATAAAATAATGATCATCATAAATAATCGAATGTTGGGTGTGATTTTGAATTTTAAATCATCTAAAAGACCTAAGGTAAAAACCAATGATATAATTATAAAATAACTCGTTAAGTTTACTGAAAAAATATATTCAAAAGAAAACACTAGTAATGTAAAGGCGCATATTAATGCTAGTCCACCAGTTCGGGGAATTGGTTCATTGTGAAACGCCTGGGGTTTTTTATAATCTAAATCAATAGCATTTTTAAAATATTTGGAGGAAATTTTTAAAACACCCAACATAATCAAAAAGGAGGACAAACTAAAAAGTGTCATGTAACTATTGATAATGTTTTCAAGAAGCATAAGTTTTTTTTTCTATAATGTTATTATTTTTTACAATAAAAATTCCTATTAATATTATAATTAGTGATACAATTACCTTCCAGCTTATTTCTTCGTTTAAAAAAACGTTCCCAAAAATTACTCCAAAAATTGGGATCAGATAGGCTACTTGGGTTTGAAACACTAGTCCATTATTAGTTAAAATGTAAAAGCGTATCATCCAAGCTATACCGGTCGCAACAACTCCTAAGTAAATTAATGACAACGTTGAAATAAAATCTGGCGAGGATAATAAAGGTTTTTCAAAAATTAAACTTAATGGAATCAAAAATAATAGAGACCAAATCATTGTAGAAGTAGTTACGTTTTCATTTTTGTGTTTTGTAAACAATTTAAGAGTAATAACTCCAGCGATTGAATAAAAAGTAGATCCAATCAAAATAATTATTGCAAAAAATATGTTGTTTGAATTAATTATTAAATCGTCAAAAAATAATAGAATTACACCTGAAAAACCGATCATGATCCCTAATGTCTTTATAAAATTAATCTTTTCATTTTGAGTAAAAAAATGGGCTAAGATTGAACCGCTAATTGGTGTAGTGCTCATTAATATAGCAGCGAGATAGCTATCAACATAATTAGTTCCTATAGCAATAAAAATAAATGGTAAGACAATATTACATAGACCGATCAAGGCATAAGATTTCCATTCCTTAGAAAAACATAAAACTCTAATTTTTTTAATTTTACACCACAACAACAAAGGTATCGCTGCAAAAAAAACTCTAATCGTTGCAAGAGTAATTGGTTCGTAATGCAGAGTAGCAATTTTAATATTAAAAAAAGAGGACCCCCATATTGCTCCAAGCAATAAAAGTAAAAAGAAATCTAATGTATTTGCTTTACGCATTTTTTAAATATTTAAGTGCTAAAGGTATATTCTTAATAATATCTTCAGCTATTAATCCTGTACCAAATTTCTTAGCCGCATAACTATGTATCCAAACACCTGCTGCGGCTGCCTCTTTAATACTCATTTTTTTACTCCCAATCAAACTAGAAATAATTCCAGCTAAAACATCGCCGGAACCAATAACGGCAAGTTCTGGTGTACTATTTTTATTAGCAATAATACTCCCTTTGTGATCAGCAATAAGAGTTATGTTGCCTTTTAACAAGATGTTTGATTTGCAAATCTTTGACGCCTGCTTTATTGCAGCTAAATCATTTTTAATTTTTTTTTGATTTTTAAAAATTCTAAAAAACTCACCCCGATGAGGAGTAATTAATGTATTATAATCCAAGTTTTTTATTAATTTGTCTTTTGATTTTTCAAAGCTGGATAATGCGTCAGCATCTAATATTACAAACTTAAATTTTTTTAAAACTTCTAAAACAGTATTTCTTGTTAAAGTATTGTTACCTGCGCCCGGTCCGATCAAAGCTACTTCACAATTGACGGACTCTTGCCGGATAATCTTTTTAATCTCCTTAAAAGTATTCCCAACAACTTTTAAGACTGAAGGAAACCTTTTTGAATAAATATTAAGATTTTTCTTATTGCAAACTATTTTGACCGATCCCACGCCAACTCTTAAACAAGCCTCAGCTGCTAAAATTGTTGCTCCAACCATATTGGTTTGTGATCCAAAAATTAATACTCTTCCCCGGCTGTACTTATGGCTTGTTTTATTTTTCCATGGGAATTTATTCTTCCAAAGTTTGACGGTATTTTTTTGATATTTCATTACAATTGATGATTGTATTATGTAAAATTTGCATAACTGACAATCGTTTTTTTAGAGTAGAAGTGTGGTTTAAATTTGGTAGTGTCCCGTCATTAACAATATTATTTAAAGGATAAATCATGAGTTCAAAAGATACGCTTAAGTTAATGAAAGATAAAGAAGTTGAATACGTAGACTTACGTTTCACTGACCCAAGAGGTAAACTTCAACATTTAACTATGGATGCTTCAATTGTTGATGAAGACATGTTGGAGAACGGAGTATTTTTTGACGGTTCATCTATTGCTGGTTGGAAAGCAATTAACGAGTCTGACATGATATTAAAACCTGATTTATCAAGATTAATTATTGACCCTTTCAACTCACATCCAACGCTAAATATTTTTTGTGATATTTTAGATGCAGTGAAAAAAGATCCTTATGAAAGAGACCCAAGAGGCACAGCTAAAAAAGCTGAGGCATTTTTAAAAAAATCGGGAATTGGTGATAAAGCTTATTTTGGTCCTGAACCAGAATTTTTTGTATTTGATGATGTTAGATATACAAACGCTATGAATGAAACTAGTTTCTTTATTGATAGTGCTGAAGGTCCTTATAACACTGGCAAAAAATATGAAAATGGCAACATGGGTCATAGACCACCAATTAAAGGTGGCTACTTTCCTGTACCGCCAGTTGATAGCGCACAAGATATGCGAGGTGAATATTTAAAAGCACTCAAAGACATGGGAGTTAAAGTTGAGAAACATCACCATGAAGTTGCTCCAAGTCAACATGAGCTTGGAATGTATTTTGGTACCATGACTGATCAAGCAGATAATATACAATTATATAAATATGCGGTTCACATGGTTACTCACTCATTCGGAAAAACAGCAACTTTCATGCCTAAACCAGTTAAAGGAGATAATGGTTCAGGAATGCATTGCCACCAATCCATTTGGAAAGGTAGTACGCCATTATTTATGGGTGATAAGTACGCAGGATTATCTCAAGAAGCACTCTATTATATCGGAGGAATATTAAAACATGCAAAAGCAATCAATGCATTTGCTAATGCTACAACAAATAGTTACAAAAGATTAATACCAGGATTTGAAGCACCTGTATTATTAGCTTATTCAGCAAGAAATAGATCGGCATCGTGTCGTATCCCAATACTCTCAAATAAAAAAGCTGCAAGATGTGAAGTAAGATTCCCTGATGCTGCTGGAAATCCATATTTAACTTTTGCATCAATGTTCATGGCAGGAATTGATGGAATTAAAAATAAAATTGATCCAGGTAAAGCTTTAGAGAAAGATCTTTACACTTTACCAGAAGAAGAATTAGCTAAAATTCCAACTGTTTGTGGATCTCTTAGAGAAGCAATGGAGAACTTAGACAAAGACAGATCTTTCTTAACACAAGGTGGCGTGTTTACGGACGATCAAATAGATGCTTACATCTCTCTTAAAATGGATGAAATACACAAGTTTGAGCATACACCTCATCCAATTGAATTTGAGATGTATTACAGTTGCTAAAACAATTTAAAATATGGCAAAATTTTATTTAATGGGTTGTTACACTGACAAAGGTCTTGGAGGATTTGTTAATAATCCAACAACTGATAGAAAAGCTGCAACAAAAGCTTTGCTCGAAGCTGGTGGAGCAAAACTTACTGACTATGCTCTTTTAAGAGGCGCTTATGATTTTTTAGCAGTCTGTGAGGGAACATTTGAACAGATGGCTGCGTCTAAGATGGTTGCTGTCTCAAGTGGCACCGTAAATAATTTCACTATTCTAGAAGTTACTGATTTAAATAAAATAGCTGATACTGCCAACAAAATGGCAACCAAATACAAAGCGCCAGGAAAATAATTAAATTTTAAAAGACTCTCCACATCCACAACGTTCTGTTTCGTTTGGATTTTTGAAAACAAATTGCGAAGAAAATTTATCTTTTTTATAATCCATCTCGGTACCTAACAAATACATGATAGCTTTAGGATCAATAAGAACTTTAACCCCTTTATCCTCGACAATTTCCTCATTCGGTTTAATATCTTTGGCATACTCCATAACGTAAGACAATCCAGCACAACCACCTGATTTGACACCTACTCTAACTCCAATAGTAGTTTTGTCAGCTGATGACATTATTTCTTTAATTCTATTTACGGCGCTATCACTCAATTTAATTACACTTGTACTCATAAATTTAATTCTAATTTTGCAGCTTCTGACATCATATCCTTAGTCCATGGTGGACTCCAGACTAATTTTAAATCTACTGACTCTATACCTTCAACTTTAAGCACTTTTTCCTTAACTAAATTAGGTAAACTATCTGCAACTGGACAGTTAGGAGAAGTTAGAGTCATTTCTATATTTGCTTTTTTATTAACTTGATCAACATCAAGTTTGTAGATCAGACCTAACTCATATATATTTACTGGAATTTCAGGATCATAAACTTTTTTAATTTCTGATATTATTTTTTCTTTCAACTCGCTCATATTTTTATTTCTCTTTTCTGTTAATGGCATTATCAAGTGTATGCCAAGCCATTGTAGCGCATTTAACTCTCATTGGATATTTCTTAACCCCTGAAAGTGACATTAATGTAGTTATTTGATCATCAGTTAAACTATTAATTTTGATACTTTCTTTATTCTTGATCATTTCTAAAAATTCATCTTTTAACTTATTTGTAAAGTTTTTATCTTTTCCTTTAATAATCTCAGTGAGTATCGATGCTGATGCCATTGAAATTGCACATCCTTCTCCTTCAAAACTTATATCTTTTACCACATTATCTTTATCTAAATTTAAAAAAATATGAACTTTATCTCCACAAAGAGGATTGTGTCCGTCAGCATCTAAATTGTAATTACATTTTCCTTTATTCCGTGGATTCTTTCCGTGGTCTAAAATAATTTCCTGATAGAGTTCATTAATTTGCATGGTTATAACTTAAATACCTTTTTACATTTTTCAATTCCAGCGCTTAAAGCATCCATATCTTCTTTGGTATTGTAAATGCCCAAAGAAGCACGAGCTGTTGCAGGTGTACCTAATATCTCATGATAAATTTGGCAGCAGTGGTGGCCAGCTCTTATTGCAATACCTTCCTCATCTAAAATTGTAGCTATATCATGTGGATGAATGCCTTTAATAGTAAATGAAATAATTGAACCTCTTTCTTTTGGGTTTCCAATAACTGTAACACTATTATTTTTTTTTATTTTGTCTAAACCATATTCTAATACTTGATTCTCATGATTATAAATTTTGTCGACACCTAATTTTTCAATAAAGTTTAAAGACTCTTTAAATGCAACTACCTCGGCAGTTTGCATAGTTCCAGCCTCAAATTTGTTCGGTGAAGGTGCAAAAGTAATGGTTTCTTTTTTTACTTCCTCAATCATACCACCACCACCTTGATAAGGTGGAAATTGATCTAACCATTTTTGTTTAGCATATAAAATTCCGAGACCGGTTGGACCGTACATCTTGTGACAAGAAATAGCATAAAAATCACAGCCAATAGATTGCATGTCTAATTTTAAATGTGGAGCACCTTGACATCCATCTATAAGAACTGGAATCTTTTTTGTACTAGCAAGATCGCAAATTTTCTTTATTGGTAATATTGCCCCAGTAACATTCGATAAATGGGTTACTGCAATCATTTTGGTTTTGCTTGTGATAAGTTTTTTTATTTCATCGATCTCAACTTCGCCTTCACTATTCACTTTGGCAAATTTTATAATAGCTCCTTTTTTTTGTCTTAAAAAATGCCATGGCACATAATTTGAATGATGTTCTAATTCAGTAATAATAATCTCATCACCCTTATCTATAAATTTTTCTCCATAAGAACTAGCAACTAAATTAATAGCTTCTGTTGCGCCTTTAGTAAAAATTATCTCATTAGTGCTTTTTGCATTAATATATTCCTTAACTTTTGATCTTGTATCTTCAAATCTATTAGTGGCTTTAACTGCAAGTGTATGCACACTTCTGCCAACATTTGAAAACTCATTTTCATAAAAAAAATTCATCTTAGCTAAAACTGATTTAGGTTTTTGAGAGGAGTTTGCGCTATCTAAATATATTAAAGGTTTTTTATTAACTTTATTTTTAAAAATTGGAAATTCAGATTTAATATTATCTAATTTCATTTGCTTTTTTCTCAATAATTTTAATTAAATATTTTTTAATTTCTGTATGATTAATTGTTTCTGCTATATCTCTAAAAAATCCTTCAATTAGAAGGTTGGTTGCTTGTTTACGGTCCAAACCTCTAGACATTAAATAAAAGATTGCATTTTCATCCAAATTTCCCGAAGAGGATCCATGTGAACACTTCACATCATCTGCATATATTTCTAATTCAGGCTTCGCATCAAATTCAGTTTCATTATTTAATAAGATGGCTTTAGATAATTGATAAGCATCTGTTTTTTGAGCATTTTTTTTAACATAAATCTTCCCTTGGTAAACACCTTTAGCGTCGTCTTCTAACACTTTTTTAACTTTCTGATAACTTGTACAATGGGGAGCTAGATGACTCATTACAGTTTGTAACTCGAAGTGTTCATTTTGTTTTAAAATCGCATTCGAATAAATTTCACAATTAGAATTTTTTTCATTTAAGTTAGTAAAAAAATCTTTTTTAAGAAATGAAGTGTTTGATAAAATATTTATGAACTTTAATG
>Ga0255777_10000851_pt1 | contig 29203 bp, 27 predicted proteins | sample 101ome_15_FD_179975 | JGI IMG/M metagenome (GOLD analysis project Ga0255777, IMG submission 179975) | Coastal salt marsh microbial communities from the Groves Creek Marsh, Skidaway Island, Georgia - 101402AT metaG (version 2) | ecosystem: Environmental > Aquatic > Marine > Intertidal zone >... | reverse complement strand
TGATGAAATCGCAATTCTAACGGAACTTTTGTATTACAAAATATAGAATTAACATCGTCAATACTAACATGTTGTATAGCTTGTTTTAGATTTTGAAACCCAATTTCCAAATCGTTCAAATCTAAAATGCGATAGATATTGTCCTTAATGTAATTATTAGTGGATTGACATGATGAAATAATATCTAAAACGGCTTGTTTGTCGTTTACCAGTAAATAAATATCGTATTCTTTGTACTTGTGTGCGTGTTGTTTTGTAACCGCTAAAATTCTTTCAACATCGTAGTTGTTAATAGACTTTTTTCTATCATGATCATAATACTTTGATGACATAAGTACCCATTTTCCAGTATATCTATTTCGTAATGTAATGTCGCTTGAACCACCCTTACCTTTGCTGAATACTTGTAAATTTTGTAGAAAAGTTTGTAAATCATCAACTATTTTTAATTTACATGTATTGATATTTCCTTCGTAATGGTCGTATTCGTCATTTGATAGCATCTCAACAAAACCAAACATGATAACATAAATCCATAGTTTTTCAATTAAATTACCTCGTTTTGATTGAGTTTCTGCCTTTGTTTTACCGTTTACTGATTGTATAATTTCATTCAGAGTAGATACTTGTGTAATTGTTTCATATAATTCAGTTCCTTTCATTCTTGATATAGATGCTTGTTCTATTCCCTATTATACTGTATGTTATTCAATTTTATGAAATGAGAACCAACTAATAGACATAAGTTCGCTGGATAAAATCTAGATAACAAGAATAATTTTTGTTATCTATGAAGATTGATAAAAATTAAAAATCGGCATTGAACTCAAAGACATCCCCTTTGTCTGTTTTATCAGCCAATGCGTACTCAGCGTTAATACGCTCAAAAAAGTTAACTTTCGATTCAATACTAATTAGTTCCATAAAATCAAATGGATTAGATGCATTATAAATCTTGTCATAACCGAGTTGTAGACAAATACGGTCTGCAACAAATTCGATATATTGACTCATTAATTTAGAATTCATACCAATCATACGGCAAGGAATAGCATCTAAAATAAACTCTTTTTCAATGTCTACAGCTTCTTTCACAATCTCATAAATCTTTTTCTTAGGTAATTTTTTGTTTAGTTTGGAATATAGTAAGATGGCAAACTCAGTATGTAGTGCCTCATCGCGAGAAATCAACTCGTTCGAGAAGGTTAGTCCAGGTAGAAGACCCCTCTTTTTGATCCAATAAATGGCTGCAAAGGAAGAAGAGAAGAATAATCCTTCTACCAAAGCAAATGCAACCAATCGTGTAGCAAAACTAGAACGTTTATCGTTTAGCCATTTCTGTGCCCAATTAAACTTTTTGGCAATGCAAGGAAAGTTTTGTGTAGCTTTAAATAGCCTGTCCTTTTCATCACTGTCCTTGATATAGGTGTCAATCAAGATGCTATACATTTCAGAATGTATAGTCTCAATAGCAATTTGAAATCCATAGAATGCACGAGCTTCTGAAGGTTGAACTTCATTCATAAAGCGAGTGCCAAGATTATCGGTTACAACGGCATCGCTACTAGAAAAAAATGCCAATACCATTTTAATAAATTGCTGTTCGTCTTTTGTTAGTTTTTCCCAGTCATTTAAGTCCTGTGCCAAGGAAACTTCCCCGGTATGCCAAAAAGAGTCAATGGAACGTTTATACATATCCCAAATGTCTGGATATTTAATTGGGAACATAACGTAGCGGTTTTCATCAGGTGTAAGAAGAGGTTCAGTAGTGATTGGAGCGGTCTTAGTTATCTCGGACATTGATTCCTAAATAATATAGTAAGCAGATTTTTATTATCTTTTAGAAAATAACTTGTTGTAATTAATGTTATACTCGTTGTATCGTATAGAAAAAAATATAATCGAATGTTTTTATTATATAAAGAATACAATTTATTTAGGTTATAATTGTAGGTGCATAATATATGAAGTATAACAAACATAATAGTCCAGACTTCATGGGGGATGAAAAAAATGAAGTTCTTCCCAAACGTATTGGAAAAAAGGCGCGTCGCTATCAAGAAAAAGAAATGATCCATGACTATTTAATGGAAATGGAAAAAGAACGAGAACAAGAAAATTCCATAGTAAGACAGCGTCAAACTTACGAAAATATGCAGCATTTATCACACAACGAACAACGAGCATTTGAATCCAAATTTACGTCCCCCAAGAATGATGGTCAAAAAGATTATTTAAAACTATTACGACAGAAAAGCAAAAAAATCGTAGTAGCAACCGGTCCAGCTGGAACAGGAAAAACAATATTTGCAACGGAAAACGGTATACGGAATTTTTTACTAGGTCATTGTGAAAAGTTAATCTTTACTCGTCCTTCTGTAAGCGTTGACGAAGAATTAGGTTATTTACCCGGAACACTGGAAGAGAAAATGGCGCCTTGGATTCGTCCGATATATGATGTTCTTTATAATTTTATTTCCCCCAAAGAGGTAACCGCACTAATAGAAGAAAAAGTTATTGAGATTTCACCATTGGGTTATATGCGCGGTCGTACATTCAAGAACTGTTGGATTGTTGCGGATGAGATGCAGAACTCTACAATATCTCAAATGAAAATGTTAATGACTCGTTTAGGAGAAAATAGTCGTCTAGTCATTACTGGTGATTTAGACCAGCATGACCGCATAAACGAGTTGAATGGATTAGAAGATTTCTTATATAAATTTCGTGGAAAACGTTCTTCAAGCATTACCAGTATTGAATTCCAACATACGGACATTCAACGAGAAGAAGTAGTAAAAGAAGTGTTGGAAATTTATGGAGGAGATATACCGAAACATTACGGAAGTGATATCGAGACAACATCCTCTTCTTCGTCCTCTGTAATAGAGGAAGGAGAAGTAGTTCAAGAAATAGATACAGAAGAACATTAGAAATTATCTAATTTAAGTATATACATTAAATGAAATTACCTAAGACAATGCCTGTAAAAAATTTATTACATAGTCCTATTGTATTATATTTGCTTGTATTCTTAGTATTTTTCCAAGTAATCTATTATGCTCAAAGAGATGACGTGAATTCGGTTATAATATTGTTCATCATCGGCTATTTGACTTCTTTCTTTAGCAAGAATATGGTGGTTATTTTAGGTGTAACAATGATATTTAGCAGTCTAATTAGTATGAATTTGCCACCTTTAGAGGAAAAAGAAGGATTTGAAGAAGACAAAAAGAAGTCTGGTAAAAAGTCAAAAAAGCAACTAGCCAAAGAGAAAAAAGAAAAGGCGAAAGAAGAAGACGAGGAAACTACCAAAGACAATGAAAAGGCATTAGAAGACCTTCGCAAAGATTTCCCTGATTTTGTCGAAACGCAAGAGAAACTATTATCCAAAGTGCAAGAGTTGGAACCTTTATTAGAACGTGCTGAGAAATTTGCTAATAAATATGACAAATACCGTACAAAGAATGATTAATTTTCGGTTATTGTAATTTGTTTCTATGGATATTATAGATACGAATTAATTTATGCTGGACCAACAAAAGAAAAAAGAATTAAAAAAGTTAATTAAGGAACAATCAAATAAGGAACTAAAAGAAGCTTTTAAAATCGCACAAGACGAAGACTATGAAGATGAATTTTTAGACGCATTGGATAACGAAATGAAAGAAGGCTTTAAAGAAGGAATTTTTGGAAACATTAAAAAGGCTTTTGGAGGAGGAGGTGCTATGGATTTGGGTGGTATCATTAAGAAAATAAAAGATCTTCCCAAACTGATTGTTGACCCACTTATGAAACCCTTAAAAACACTAATCGATTTTTTTAAAAAAGTAGGAAAAGTGTTTAAAAATCTAGGATTAGCGATTAAATATATTATATACGATGCTCTTATTTTAGGTCTTGGTCGTGATCTTGGATTGGGTTTTTGGTTTGGAATTTTACATATTCTTTATTTTGTGCAATATAGTGGTGAATATATGTTGACTAATTTATTTTGTGGTGTAAAATTCTTTCAAAACTTCACCAAATGCTTCTTTTGGTATGTATTAGATATTCTTGGAAAATTAACCTATTTGATATTTTTTACTCTTCCCATTTTATTTCTGGAAGCAATTTGTCTTCCTGCTAAAAAAGTAGAAAGTTACATATGGGATAGATTAGAAGAATTAGACAGATGTATCTTTGATTTATTTGGATTTCATATTATTCATTTTCCCAAGAGTGTAAGGGACCGTTGTTATAATTGTAAACGTCTAAAGGAAGATGTGTTTACCCGACAAGGAAAACAATTCCAACATGATGTGGATCATGAAATTAATCCATTAATGACTTCTTGGATAAAGAAATTTAAGAAAGGCGGTGATATGTTTGTTGATGCGTTTAAATTCTAATTATCTAGACAAAAATTTGTATAGATAATATAGATGCCAAAAAAGTGCCCTCCAGGTGTATTTTGTATTGAAAACCTAACTTTAGTATTTTTATTAATAGCTGTTATTATAGCAGGACTAGTAGTGATTAATTACTACAAACCGCAAACAAAAAAATCTACACGACCTGAGATTGTGACAGTTCACCACCAACATCCTCCGGCTCAAATGGGAGGTATTTCCACACGTCGAGACCCTTTATCGGATCCATATGCTCCACCCTTGAAAAAGAGTGGATATATTCATGACACAGATAGTGGAGACATTCGTGGTATTCCTGTGAATATTGAAACCCGTGGTCTAAATATGGATTATCAGCAAGTCGGTATATTGACAAAGCAAGGTGGTATGAATGAAAACCTGATTTTACCATTAATGGGGCGCCGATTAATGAGTGGTCGTGATAAATGGCAGTATTACACAATTTCCAATACTGGATTTGTCAATACCAAATTACCGTTGAGTGTGAACGGAAAAAGTTGTTCTGGTGAATATGGATGCGATGAGATTCATAATGGTTCAAACGTATATGCGGAAGGTTATAATGACACCTTTTTAGCAACAATCTACGAAAACGGGACTTTTCAATATATTCCCTATCTTTAACCATTGAACGTTCTCTGTCAAAATAAACTATATGGAAATTATATAGTGTATTATTATGGTATTTAATTCAAGTGAAAAAGGAACAGAAACTACAAAGACAAATTTAGTATATAATTACAAAACGCATACGATTTTAGGTGGCGAATTACAAGGAAATGACAGGGATGGATATATTGCAGCGTTGAGTTCTACTCCTGAACATGAATTTTATGTAATGAGCGGAGGCACCACTGATACGGATGACGCAAAAGATACAAAGAGATATAACGCTACCTATTTATTTTTATCGAAACCAGTTCATTACAAAAAAGATTCTGGATTTTTAGGTGAGCTAATTATTGAGCATATGGATAAATATAATAACAAAGCATATGTAGTTTATCCTTTGAAACAATATGGTTCTATGATTGTGTCAAGAGGGGAGACGGAAGTCGATGCAATTATGTTACAAAAAGGGAAAAAAGATAATACAAAATATTCTCTTACGCTGAATGATATGATACCTCGGCAAGAAAAATGTTATCAATATGACAATGTATATGTATTTCATAATCCCATTACTATTGCTTATACTAAACCTACAACCCCCGAAGGTATCTTAGAACAAAGAGAAGGTATTACAGGAAATAAATCAAGACTCACGGAACCCAATAAGAAAGCCTTTAACATTATTCCCAAACAGAATATTTCAAGACAGAAAGAAGATGACATTTACATTGATTGTAATCCAACGGGCGCTTCTCAGCAAGAATTAGATACGTATGAAATTCCTATCAATTCTCGCATGACAAAGGATTTAAGTGAACTTCGGTTAAAGGAAATGATTATAAATTTCTTTATGTTTCTAGTATTGGTGGTGATATGTTATTTTGTAGTTCCTGTTGCTTATAAATTGACAGTTATTCGGTTAATATTAGTCGGTTTCATTGCTCCTATAGTAGAGAATGATACTAAGGATGGAACAAAAGGAAAGTTGGTGTTACATTCTATACGTAAACTGATTGATGTATTATTACTAGTATTTTCCGTTGTTATTTTCAGCTTACTATTCACCACCAGCCCCGCTAGTGGTATCATATTCGGTGTAGGTATAGTTCTTTCTAGTTTAATAATTGTAGATAAAATGAAACTACCTGAATATAATACATATACAAAGGCAGATGGAACAACAAGTGATATGTATTTACAAGAAACAGAGGTCAACGGTAATTATAAATCTCAACCATCTGCTCCTTTTACATTACAATCGTTCAATCCTGTGGCTACTCGTGTATTTGAATTTGCTACTTCGATAGCTTCTGTTGCTGGAATATTAATATATGTATTAACAGCAAGGTATGCTTTCAAGATTAAAGATGGAAATAAATTAGCATTGGGTAGTTTAATGGTTCTACTTATAACAGTAACGTTGATGACCATGATACGATTAAATGTTATAGAAAACAGACCAAATGGTAGAATAAACTTGGATAAGGATCATAAAGTTTTTGTAGATGCAGTGACAGATATGCTCAATCAAAAACTCCTAGCAGCAGGAGGAGAGTAAATAATAATAACGAAATAAATTTAAATTATTATTATTCAACACTTAGACTAAAGACGCAGAACCAACATCTTCGGCAACAGGTTTGAAAGAAGTAGTGATATACTCACTTGGGTCACTGTGTCCAATAGGAGCCATTTCCTCTACCATTTGCTCTTCTAAGGTGGTCTTTTTTACAGGGTTCATTCTTTCCATCTTTTCATCCTTCTTCTCTTGGGAAGCGGTATGTTCGGCCATAATAACCTTGTGAGTCTGTCTATTTACACGATTAATGAGTTCGTATGCAGCAAAAAGGAAAAGGGCAGCAACAACAGGATGCAAGTTGAAGAAAAGATAAACAGCAGTTAGAAATAGAGCCAATAAACCAAGTGGATTTGAAACAGTAGTTACAACCATAGAAGGTAATTCAAATGGCATAACAATGAACAATATGAAGGAAGCCATAAGGGCAACTTCAATGGGTTTGAACGAAGGTATAGATTTCATTAATTTCATTTATATACTATTTATGTATATTATTTTAGTTTCGTGATAAAATTGAACTCCCTAAACCATTCTTTTGTAGTAAAATTATAATGAAATCTATTCAAAAAACAATTTCTCCGTTATCAGATGAGTATAAAACTAAGGTTTCTGAACGAAGTTATCTTGGGAAAAAAGGATATACGATTCCCAAAGCGTGTTTAGAAGAAAAGGATTATGAGTCCCTTAAAAAGGAGTTAATGATGCAACCAATGACCATGAACAATAAATTTGGAGCGGCTAATACTGCCAGTAAATTCCCTGTATATCGCGAAAGTGCTAAAAAGATGTATTTACCAAGATTTTATGGAATTGAACGGTATGGATTACCTCCCAATTCAGAATTACAAGAAGGAAATACCATAAACTTGGAATTTACAAAGTCATTGCGTGATTATCAAGAAAACATTATTGGGGTGTATATGGATCACATTCAAACAAATATTGCCCAGAATGTGGAGAAAAACGGTAACGGAGGTATATTAGAGGTTCCTTGTGGACGTGGCAAAACGGTAATGGCTTTAAAAATTATTACATTGATACAAAAAAAGACATTGATTATCGTGCATAAAGAATTCTTGATGAATCAATGGATAGAACGCATTGAAGAATTCATTCCAGGGTCGCGCGTAGGGAAAATACAAGGTCCCAATTTTGATGTGGAAGACAAGGACATTGTGATTGGTATGTTGCAATCCTTGTATGACAAAGATTATGGACCAGGAGCGTATGATAGCTTCGGGTTAACCATTGTTGATGAGGTGCATCGTATTGGAAGCGAACAATTTTCTAGGGCATTATTTCGAACAGTGACCCCAAATATGTTAGGAATTTCCGCAACGGTGGATCGCAAAGATGGACTAACCAAAGTATTATATATGTTCATCGGCAACAAGATATACAGTGAAGAGCGTAAAGACGAAGACAAAGTCAATGTGCGCGCCATTCATTATCAAACAAATGATGAAGAATTCAATACTGTGGAATACGACTTTAAAGGTTCGGTCAAATTCAGCACAATGATTTCCAAACTGTGTGAATACGAACCACGAACACGATTCATTACCAAGGTCATTCACGATTTACTACAAGAAGACGAAGACAAACAAATCATGATATTGTGCCACAATCGTTCGTTTCTTACTAGTATTCATGAAAAAATAGTGGAACAAGGGATAGCCAGTGTTGGATTCTATGTAGGAGGAATGAAACAAGAGAAATTACAAGAAACAGAAACAAAACAAATTGTATTGGCAACGTATGCAATGGCAGCGGAAGCATTAGACATCAAAACTTTGTCCACATTGATAATGGCTAGTCCTAAAACCGATATTACACAGTCCGTAGGTCGTATTTTGCGTGCCAAACATGAGAATCCAATTATTGTAGACATTGTAGATAGTCATGAAACATTTCAAAATCAATGGCAAAAACGCCGCCGATATTATAAAAAGTGTAATTACATTATCAAACAAATCCCCAGTAAGGACTATGTAGCAATGGATACATATTTCGATGAAACTGGACCTTGGAAACTGGTATTTGATCCGGATAAAAAAAAGAAAAAGTCTTCATCTTGTGATAATCCACAACAAGAAGCAAGTGATTTATTGATAACTAATCTATTAATGAAAAACATGCGATAACTTATTTCTTCGCAAAAGGGACCCAACGGTATACAGCACCGACCTTTTTAGATACATAATATTTTCGGTCATTGCCCAATTTCTTTTGGTTTTTACAAGTGGCCGCACTAAAAGGTGGGTATTTTCTAGATACATATTTTTTTTGTGTCTTCTTAACACAGGTCTTTTTTGCTTTTTTTAACGAACCACCCCCTACTTTTAACGCATTCAATTCAGCACCCCCTGAAGTTGCAGTTGTTGTTACATCCGGTAATACTTTACCATCTGTAAATGAAAATATAGCACTACCAGTTCCAATCATCTATATATAGACGACACATAAAATATAACTAAATAATATAGAATGGATACAATAGAAAGTAAACCTTATCAACAACCCGTTATAGAAGAAAAGGAACCCAGTTTTCAGCAAGAGAAAAAAGAAGAAGAGCAAAACTATTTTGTAAAACTGACCTTTTATATTACCTATGTCTTTTTAATGACCACTGCTACCATTACCTTTATTGAGGCAATGACTACGGATGATGTCAAGGTCCGTCATATTCTGAATTTAGAGACGTGTATTTCTGTGATTGCTACATTCTTTTATTCTAAATTTGTGAAGGACTTGGAAAAAGGAGTAAGTTATAAGGAAATTAATATTAATCGGTATACGGATTGGATGATTACTACCCCTCTTATGTTGCTTGTTTTATGTTTAGTGTTTGTTTACAATACTAAATCCACCTTGAAACTAGGAACGTATGCCATTGTATTGGTATTAAATATGGCAATGATAATTACCGGATATCTGGGTGAGATTGACTATATGAACAGAACTAGTGCAAATGTCCTTGGATTTGGATTTTTCGCTGCCTTGTTTGGTTATTTATATAAAACGTTTTTACATAAAAAATACAATTTTGACAATATGCTCATCTTTGGATTATTCCTTGTTTTATGGACATTTTATGGTGTGTTTTATGAATATGATGAAGAATTCAAGAACATTGCGTTTAACATTTTAGATTTGTTCGCAAAATGCTTTGTGGGTATTTTCTTTTGGGCATACTTTACCAAGTCCTTTACAATTTAATGGCTTGTACGATCCGGGTTTTCGGATATAATACTTTAATAGGAACCCATTTTTTGAATTTTCTATTAAATACACACTCCATTGCCACCTTTTTATTTAGATTAACATGTTTGTCTTCTTTGATATTTTCAAAATCGTCTTCGTCTTCACTTTCTTCAATATAATCCAAATTGTCATTTTCCCTAATTTTGCGGAAGATTTTGTTCATGAACACACTTGTTTTGTAATTGGGAATGTAAGCAATATTATAATAAGTCATGGTTCCTTGTTTACCATACGCATATAGATGATAAATGTCATTTTGTAGGTCAGCACACACTTGGAAAACGCTGGGCATTCTATATTGGGGTTTGTTCATATTCATTCGCATAGGAATGAAGATTTTTAAAGAGGCCAATGAATTTTCCTTTTTATTGGATGGCAAGGAAACTACTGAGAACTTCTTGTTTACATAAATGTTTAGATATGGCATAATTTCTGTAGAACTGCGATATTGAATGTGATGTACGGGATAACCAAAAGATTTGTCTTTTGGTAAAACACAAGGATATTCACTTAGGTTTTGGAGATTGGTATGCCACATTACAGGTAATGTAAACAAGTCTTTCCACGATGTTTTTTGAATGTTCTGAAATAAATGGGACCATGCACCCAATTTGTCTAGGAAGTTGCGTCGTTTCCAAGAAACTCCTTCCATATAGAACATATCATGTAATACAATATGTTGTTGAGTGTTTGTCTCATTGGTTACCAATGTTCCATACAGAATTGTTCCATAAGACAATGGAAGACACGAGTTTCCATTGAGTTTGGTGACCTGTATAATTTTTTTATCACGATTACATTCCATTAAATAACATACATCTTGCTTTTGGTAAAATGTGAACCATACAAATACCTTTTTTCCATTAGGTATTGCAAGACAAATATCGTGTTGAACAGAAACTTTCTTATGGGAAATGGTTTCATAGGAAAGTTCAAAACGAGGCATTCTATCGAGCAGCCTGCGTGTCTGGTTGCTATTCAATATCATGATTGCTAATAATACTATGAGTTTGTTTTTATATTTGTTTTTATTTCTGCATCAATTTTGTTGTTTCTTCCATCATAAAATTTGCTAAATCTTGATGAATGTCTTTGTCGTTAACCTGTTTCGATGTTGATTGTTGTGTAGTAAGTTCTTCCATCATTTGTTGGTATTTTTTCACTTCGCACGATAGTCTAGATTTTTGTTTAGGAGATCCTTGGGATGTCTTTACATAATTCCATAGTTGTTGTCCAATGTAAATAATTCCAATACAGACCAATATTTTAATTAGTAAATAAAAAAGAGAGTCCCACATCTGATTTCTAACAAAAAAGTAGATTTTAGTATCAGAATTTAATCGCAATATAATATAAATAACAATGTCTGCATTTGAACAATATGCCGAAGAACAATTTAGCCCAGAACAAGTAGGTAAAGCCGCATATAAGGCACTTCCCAGAGAGGAACGATTTACAAAAGGAGAGTGGGTCATTGCTGAGGAAACCACTGGTAAACGTATAGGTAAACGTATAGGTAAAATAGTAAAACCTTTTAATAAAGGAACTGGACATTATGACCAAACCGTTGTTCCCACTGTTGGTAGTAGTTATTATGGATTTTGGGACGATGGTATTCATATTTGTGAATGTATTCCTTATGAAGAAGGTTATTTTTACTTTTTACCTGATGGAGAAATACACTATTTTGTAGAATTGATCCCTACAGAGGCCGACATAGAAGCTCTCTCTAGAAATGACAATACATATACAAAGGGCGACACGTATTTTGCAGTTATAGATAGCAGTAAGTTAAAGAAAATTGCTGATTTAACACAATTTTTTATACCTAAAATAACAAAGATGAGAAAAGAAAAACTAGATAAACAAATGGAACAAATGGAACCACTAGTGGAAAAAGATAAGCTTAACACTGATGTGATACGGGCGATCAGAAATTTTCTAGAGCCTAAGAGTAAATCGAAAACAGGGGGAAATAAAACCCGCAAAGCAAATAAAAAACCAACCCGCAAAGCAAATAAAAAACCAACCCGCAAAGCAAATAAAAAACCAACCCGCAAAGCAAATAAAAAACCAACCCGCAAAGCAAATAAAAAATTGAAATAGTTTGTTTCTTCTCATCATGAGCATACTTAACAACCAAACTAACTAACAAGAAACTATGGCAACCAACGCTCTTTACTTTGGAATGGCAACGGACATTATGACTCCGTTGCTATTGATACCCGATGTGGATAACATTTACGTAATGAACAAAGTGGACAAGTGCTACGGAGGTTCAATAAATGGAATTAAACGTGAGATTAAATACACCCTTTTACAAGGTAAGAAAAAACTAGAAGATGTTTTTACAGAGAATGGTGAGGATGCATATGAGAATGAGTATATAGTAAACGATCCTGAGTTCTATGAAGAAGTAAAAATTGACCCTACGAACCTTGGATCTCATAGTTTACCTCATGGACAATGCCAGTTACTTTATGACTATTACGATAAAGAAACTCTCCGTTGGGAATTGAAATTCCGCTACAACAATAAGGTGCGTAAATTGATTTATTACTTTGACTTTGACTTTTGCGATAGTTGGCCTGGTGAAATCAACACCCTTCAACATTTAGTCTTCAATGGAGCTTTAAGTATCGATAATTTATCTGAACCTAAATATGAATTGACTGTAAAGATGATTGAACAACGTGCTCTGCAACCTACTATGTATGCATTGGCATTTAACCATCCTTGGTTTCCTGTGAAATATACACTTTACAACGGACTGTGTGTAGGAGGAACCAGTGTGTCCTCTATAAAAATAGACGATTTGAAAGGTAAATGGTGGGAGCGTAAAAATAATTACATGGAAACTCATTGGTATATTGTAAACCGTCGTGGAAAATATATTGAATGGGACAGTACTTGGGATGTATTAAGCACTGTTCCTTCCAGACCCATTGAAATAAAATGAGTAAGTTCTACAAGTTAAAAATCATAAAAACAAATACAGACAAAAATTGAATAAACATAACCCCCTTCTATTTTTTATACAATAACACCTATCACTATGGTCAGTACACAAATCATTATCATTGAGAAGAACGGCACGGTTAAGGAACAAAAGATCAAATGGACTGGGGAGGATGATCTTTACAAAAAGGCGGGAACAAAGTCAGCGTCAGGATTCCGACTACTAGGACAATGGAAGGTCAAAGTCAAGGGAACTTCGTATGAATTGGAGGTATATGGTAAGAAGGAAGGTAGAGCAGGACAGGAAAACAAGTATGACTTCCCTCCTCCGATTGATAAGGACCTATTGTTTGGTAATTGTGTGATTATCAATAAGAAGGATGGAGAAATCAACTCGTTGTCTACATCACAATGGGAAAGCATTTATGAGCATCTATTTGGAGGATTTGAGGATCTAGGTGCAGAAGATTCGGAAGAATCCGAAGAAGAAGACCCAGGATTGCCACGAACAAAATCAGGATACTATAAGGATGGATTTGTAGTGGATGATGGAAGTGGGGAAAGTGAAGACAGTGACTACAAACCCCTTGTGAAGAAGACAAAAAAGACGAAGATTAATACCAGTGGAGCAGGAAAGCAAAAGAAGAAGAAAGAACCAGTAAATGCAATCGTGTCTTCTAGTGAGTTTGAAGAATTGCTTAATTCCACCGACGAACTATGTGAAGAAGAATATCTATAAAATTGAATTAAATACAATACCTTATTCACTAACAAATAATAAAACCATGAATAACGTTACTATCAAAAACCCTAACAAGTTCCGCGAAAACCTTGCTTCCAAGTTTGCTTCGTTATTTCCAGATAAAAAAGACCAATTTAATATAGAAAAATCGATTTATAATTATGCAATTAACGAAGCAAGAACCCGAAAGGTGATTCGTAAGTGGGACAATAAAAACTTCATAACTATTTATTTGTGCCGGTTTCGCACAATATACAAGAACCTGAACAATCCTCAATTACATGAAAGCATAAAGAACAAAGAACTATCTATTCAGCAGCTACAAAAAATTACCCATTATGAAATGGACCCAATACGTTGGAAGGAGTTGATTGACAAAAAAACCATACGTGATGCCAATCAGTTTGACAATCAACAAGTGCAAGCATCGACGGATATGTTTACTTGTAGGAAATGTAAATCAAAGAAATGTACGTATTATGAACTACAAACCCGAAGTGCAGATGAGCCAGCAACTATCTTTGTGACGTGTCTTGACTGTGGTAAAAACTGGAGAAATTAAAAATATGTTCGTGTGAAATAACCATAAAAAATAATTGATTGTTATTATTTTTTATGTAGCCAACCAATGTGTAATAAATTTAAAATACTTCCAAATCCTCCAACTTCCAGTATTCACATGCGCCATTCGGAAGGGGTCGTTTAATGATGAACGGAATTTTTTTTTCTTCTAACTCCTTAAGAGCAATTAAATAGCCATCAATCGTATTAACATCGGTTTTGACAAAGGGTGTTCCACCAGTTTCCAGTTGTTTTGTGCGTTCTCCAATAATCTTTGCTTTTTCATATCGCGTAATAAAGGGCATGGTCTTGTGTAAGGGGTCAACAATAACACCTTCGCTATTTCTAGTAATTTTAGTCATGGCTTCTACTTCTTCGTGGTTGTGCTGAATAAGTTCCGGATGATAGTTTTGTAGAAAGTTTTGTTGCAATTCTTCGTCAATCTTTTGTAGGTATTCATCTTCTTCATCGCTTAAATCGTCCAAATCAATATCCTGGGTAGATGCCGTAGTTGTATTATTTCTAAGTGGTGCAAATACATCGTCTTCATTTTCTGGTTGTCCCTCCTCCTCGTCCTCATCTTCTTCCTCCTCGTCAATGTCTTCGTCTTCTTCGTCATCATCTAGGTCTTCATCTTCTTCGTCAACATCCTCAGCGGCTGTCTTTTTTTTAGAAGATTTGGGTGAGTCAATGTAATCTTCATTATCATTTACATTCACATCATTATTGTAATCTTCGTCAATATCCATTATATACTAATAATAAGAACTTTCTAAATATGTAATGGTAGGAATGTTAGTTTATCTTATTCAATTTTATTGATTTTTCCATTTCGTGTTACATTCATTGCAGATATAAAGATATTTCATATTATCATCGTCGTATCGGATATAAATGACCTCGGGAGTTCCCTTAGATTCTTTTCCATTCGTTTTACAACTTTCGTTGGGGCAAGGAATATTATAGACACGAGGTAGAGTTGGGTCGTGCTTGGTAAATTCATTCACAATATGATGAAATTTTTGCTCCCCTTTTGTAAAATCTGTTTTAATAATACACGTGTCTTTATATTCCTGTGTATTGTCATGATGACCGCAATACCTACAATAATATTCCAACTCGTTATTGTTTTCTTTCTTCAATGTAATGTAATACATATTATCGCATTTTTGGCAAAACAGCATGGTTGCTATATATATAATGTATCTTTTTATGTTATTGAGTTATTTTTCAATTTTTCTCTAATAAATGTTTTTACAGAATGAGTTAAACATAACCCCCTATATATTCTATATTCATATCTACCTCCATACAAATGAGTAAAATTGATGGGTCAAAGCCAAAACATTTAGAGAAAAATATATCTAGGTATTCTATCCAAGGGATGAATACCTCATCCAATAAAGGTAATAATGCTTATAAATCGACTACTTTTAATGGATTTATGTCCCGACACGTGGCTAAAGAAGGGGAAGAAGTAACACACACACGCATTCCCGATAAGCAAAAAGGTATACACGGAGGTAAATATCACATTCCCGATGAAGAACTAGATACTTTTTACGAACTTTATAAACGTGATTTGTATGACAAAAAAACGCGCGATTATTACACAGAAAAACAGCGTCATACAGGTCCTCTTGCCATTGATCTTGATTTTCATTATAACTATGAAGTAGAAGAGCGACAGCATACCCAAGAACATGTGGAATCGATGGTTCTTGATATATTTGACCGTTTAAAGTCCATCTATAACTTTGATTCAACACCCATCAAAGCGTTTATTATGGAGAAGGCTGATGTCAATCGCGTTCATAGCAAGAAGATTACCAAGGATGGTATACATATGATAATCAACATTGAGATAGATACACCTTGCTTACAGCACATTCGTTCTTGTATGATGGAATCTTACCCTGATATTCTCTCGGATTTGCCCATAGTGAATGAGACTTCTTGGGAGGGAGTCATTGATAATTCCATTATGACTCGTAAAACGGGTTGGCAATTGTATGGTTGTAGAAAGCCAGACCACAAGGCGTATGCTGTGACAAGCATTTATGAAATGACCTATGACGAAGACGATGGAGAGTTTCAATGTGATTCCTTAAACGTCAACGAATATATGAAAAACTTCAATATGTATGAGTTGTCTGTGCGAAACACCCAACTACCGTCCTTTCCTATGAAATCTGCTTTTATTTCTACCTACGAACAATTGACGCAGACAAATAACAGAACGGTAACCACTAATGCGTTAACCAATAACGCTGTTCAATACAGCAATGTATCTGGTTCATATTTTAGTTTCAATGTGAATGAACTACTTACTATTAAAACAGTACAGCAAATGAATACTATGTTCGAACAATACATGGCATACATTCATTCCATTGGTAAGAACTATGAATTGGTTGATATTGTGCATTTTACAATGGCATTGCCTTCTACATATTACGATATTGGTTCCTATGAAAAGTGGTTTCGTGTATGTTGTGCATTAAAAAACTCTTGTCCTGATGATAATGTCTATTTGTTTCTGCCTTTGTGGTTGAAATTCAGTTCGCAAAGTTCGCGATTTGACTATGGCACGATTAGTGATTTAATCAGTAAATGGGAACAAAAAATCTCTGCTACAACCAAACCCATTACAAAGAGATCCATAGCATATTGGGCGAAAAATGATTGTCCCGAGAAATACCAAGAAATTATCAAAAAATCTACAAATAGACAGATAAATGTCATTCTCAGGGACGTTTCCACAGACAATGGTGCAGGTTATAGTGAAGTGGAAATTTGTAAGTTGGTTCGTATGCTTGTAGGAGACCGATTTGTATGTGCGTCGCATAGTGGTTCTAATTGTTGGTATAAAATTGTAAACGGCAGGTATATTGAAGATGATGGCGGAAATGATTTGCGGTTATACATTCAAAATGATATTCGAAAGCTGTTTCAACAACGACTAGTAGAAGCCCAAGCAAAATTATCGAGTGCTGAGGGAGAGAACACTAATCTGGCAAACAGTGCTACCCATGCGGAAGATCCTGATGCTAAACGTGATTCTAATGCAGCTTGTACTGTTTACAGTAAATGTGGTAGGGAGGCAGAAGTCAAAAAAATTGTAAACATGTGTAAGTCTGAGTTACACGAATATGAATTGATTGATAAGATTGATGCCAATCCAGAATTGCTATGCTTTGAGAATGGTGTGTTTGATTTCAATGAGAATATATTCCGTAAGGCTAGACCCGACGACTATTTGTCCAAATGTACGAATATTAATTATATTACTCTAACAAAAAAACACCAACCTATTATTAAAGAAATCGAAGAGTTTATGCGACAGCTTTTCCCCGAACCCGAATTGAACGAATATATGTGGAACTTCCTTGGTTCCACATTGAATGGAACATCCAACGGAAAAAATCAGAAGTTCCAAATGTTCACTGGTGGAGGTGCCAATGGTAAATCCGTATTGTTGGCTTTAATGGAGAAAGTATTGGGAGACTACAAAGTAGATGCTCCTACCACTGTATTGACGGAAAAACGTCAAGGAAGTGGTTCGCACAATGGTTATATGGCAGATGTAAAAGGTGCCCGTTTGGTATGTATTAATGAACCATCCAAAGGAGACAAGATCAACGAAGGTGTAATGAAGCAGCTTACGAGCAACACAGATAAGATCCAGGCTCGTGAAATTCATAAGAAACATACTACGTTTACACCTCAGTGTAATTGGGTATTGGCAACTAATACACTAATGGATGTTGGTTCTAATGATTATGGCACATGGAGACGCATTAATGTGGTCCCGTTCAAAGCACTCTTTACGGAGAATCCTGTAAAGGACGATCCTAATCAACCATATCAATTCCCTATTAATCACGAACTAATTAAGAAATTCGATGATTGGAAAGAAGTATTCGCCTCTATGTTGTTGAACCGAGCAGTTGCAAATAATGGCATTGTAAAGGAATGTGCGATTGTTCGTGAGGCAAGCGATAAATACAAACAGCAGCAAGATTACTTTTCCCAATTCGTTACAGAGCGTATACAGAAAGACCCTAAGGGATCTATCAAGAAGGCAGATTTGGTTCATGTATATAGTCTATGGCATAATGAGAATATGTCTGGAAAGCCACCACAGCAGCGCGAACTATTTGAGGAAATGGACAAATTGTATAAGCGCCAGACAAGCAGCGCACGACTATGGAAAGGAGTATCTTTCATTGAAATCAATGATGATGAGAATCCAGATGACTGTGTAAATTAGACCAACTAACTAACTAACTATCTATATAATGTAATATTTTTTTACTATTACACTATATTACATGTGGAACTTACGAAATGGAATATCAAAAATGAATGAATATAGGAAACGAAACATATTGATTAGATGTAATTCCACAAAAGAAATGATGTAAGGGAATGCTACAAATAATAGCATATATAGCGTCTTTGTTGTCAATTTATCCCAAGACCAAGGGAAATAAATAAAATATGCATATATAATGACTACAAGGAAGTAAACAATAAACAACACATTTTTTATCTTTTGTAATTTTTCTACATAAGGGTTCATATAACCTGTCTTCTGGTTTCCTGTATCGAACATCGTTTTTAAATTATCATATTCCTTTTTAATGGTTTTGTTTTGGGTAAGTAGCATGTTATAATAATTTATATTGTTTTTGTCTGCTGTTTTTTGATTTTTACGAATATTAATCTTAACTTCCATATTTGCAATATTTTGTCTAAGTTTGTATATTTCAGTGTTCAACTCGCTTACACGTCTATCTCCTTTGGGAATATTGGTGATTTTATTTTTTAAAATATCTATTTGGTTTTTCAACTCCTCGATTTTCTGTATGCTAGTATCTGTGTCTTTGTTTATTTGTTTGATAGTGTTCTTTCCTTCTGGGATAGAAATAATACTTTCTTTGACCCCCATTAAGGAAAATCCTTCCTTTTTACCTTGTATTATATTTTGTTCTTTTTGTAAATTGTTAATTTTTGCATCATACTTATTAATAATCGATTGAAGAATATTTATTTGTTCGTTGTAATATTTATTAAACTCTTGGGCGTTCGTGCGATTTGTATCTTCTACTTTCGTTCGTGCATCACGTATTCTTCGTTCTCGTTCTCTACGTTTACGTTCTCGTTCTCTACGTTCTCGTTCTCGTTGTTCTCGTTCTCTACGTGCTCGTTCTTCTCGTTCCCTTCTGAAACGTAAATTGGTCCATCTTATGTGTAAAATTTTGGTCTTTTGTTGATATTCGGTGACTTTCACCATATTTCCAAAACGTCCCCTTTTCCATACCGTTTTTCTAAAAGGTGCTGGATCAGGAATTCCTAAGTCGCGGTAATGTATTTTCTTAGTTGCACCGTTATTGTTTCTATTATTATTTACAAACTCTTTAATTTGGTTATCCACATTTCGTAAATTATTAAATCCATCCGCGCCATACTGCGCTTCCTCTATTTCTATATCATTAAAAGAGTGTGCTCCGTGAAAGTTTCCTAAACCTAATAGTTGTCCATCTTTTACATATGCTACATTACCTTTTTCTCTTGTATTTGGATCTCCACATCCTGGAATTCTACGCTCTACATCTCTCATTCCATAGTTCTTCCAATGATTTGCAGCTTCATTGCAGTTATATGTTCTACCCCAGTCCGACGCTTTTAGGTCTGGATATCTATTAATATAACAACCACAATCCCAATCTTTTGTTTGTATTGCTTGTTTTCGTTGTTCTCGTTCTTCTCGTTCTCTACGTTCTCGTTCTTCTCGTTCTCTACGTTCTCGTTCTTCTCGTTCTCTACGTTCTCGTTCTTCTCGTTCCCTTCTCAAACGTAAATTGGTCCATCTTATGTATAAAAATTTGGGAATACCAGGTGCTGGATCATGAACTCCAAAGAGTTCATGGTCTACTAACTGAGTTGCACCGTTATTGTTTCTATTATTATTTACAAACCGTTTAATTTGGGTATGTACTCGTTTATATCGAAATCTATTCAGACCATACCACGCTTCCTCTATTTCTATATCATTAAAAGAGTGTGCTCCGTGAAAATTTCCTAAAGCTAATAGTGATTTCTCTTTTACAAATGCTTCATTACCTGTTTCTCTTGTATTTGGATCTCCACATCCTGGAATTCTACGCTCTCTATCGCTCATTCCATAGTTCTTCCAATGATCTAAAAGTCTATTGCAGTCCCAGCCCGTCGCTTTTAGGTCTGGATATCTATCCCTATAACAACCACAATCCCACCCGTATTCATTGAATCGTTTTCCCAATGATTTCGGTATACCAAATGATTCGTTCATTCTTAATATATTAATCTTTATAATATAGTAAGAATATCTTTTACATTGCTAAAAATTTATCGTTATTAGGTGATGTAATCTTTCACATTTATTTTGGAGTAATATAGACTTCGTTTCCATAAATATAACCAAAATGGGAATACAATTAGAGTCCCCATAGTAATAAATATGCGGACAATCGACATATCACTACGTTTTCTATAAAAAAGAAAGCCAAGAACAATAAGTAAAAGGAAATAAATGATAATCATAATACGAAGATAGAATAGTAAATTAGTAATACGTTCCAAGTCGTAATGCGCCTTCCGATTATCTTTTTGTGTTGTATTTTTCATACGTTTTGCTGTCTTTTCTAATTGCTTATTTTGAGTCTGTAGATCCTGTAGGTTTAAATCTTTTCTACTTTTAATTAACTTTGCATAATATTGCGCCTTGTCTAGTATATATTTTGGTTCAAACCCTTCATATACTGAATTATATATCTTTCTGGTCTTTTTTTCTTTTTCTTCGTATTGTGTCTTTTTAGTGAGAAGATAGTTCACATTGGCTTTTAAGTCGTTTAATTTGGAACGAAGAATAGATGTTTCTTTTTCGTTAGTATCTAACTCTTTTTCCTTTTCCTTTACTGTTTCTTTCAGTTCTGAATATTTTTTTGTTTGTTTCGTCTCTATTAATCTTCCATATATATAAAGTTCGCTAATGCTTGCTTTTGAATTATACAGAGGTTCTTTCGCAAAAGCAAAAATCTTTAAATATTTTAACAATGTTCCTTCTTGTATTGTATTTTTCCAAACCATTTTACCTGTTGTACCACCATCAAATGTGGATGTCCCTGAAATGGGAGTATATCGAATACCATCCATAGAACCGTGTAAAATAACATCTCTCAAATTGTGTGTGTTTGCCAAAGAACCAGTCTGTAATCCACGACTAACCAACGAAGTGAATCTAAAAGACACGGGAAAACTAATTACTCCTAATTCAATACTTGTATTTCCTTTGCTACCCCAAGTATTATTTACTTCATTTATGTAAATACTGCCTCCGTTATCTTGTATATAGTCACCAGTATTCACTGGAGGAGATTTATTGAATATCTTTAATTTCGAACCGCTACGTGGATCAATGGTAAATGGATTACCTTGACTTCTATTTTTTTCGTGGAAATCGGTTAATACTATTTTATATTCTCCATTTCCGTATGGTTGATTGGTTACAGTTCCTGTCCAAATTCCCAAGGTATTTCCAGGACCATTTCCTTTCCCTACTGGTTCTAACTCAATCGCAACAGGGGGAAATTCTACAACTTCACTCATTTTTCTATCGTTCACTGCATTTTCTAAATTTTCATATAATTCTACATTATTGTCACCAAGCATGAACCATAACATAGAGAAAATTAGTATAAGGACCAAAAATAATATACGACATGTATTTTTGTTTTTAAAGAGTTCAAATTTCATTGGGACTTTAAATCTATTATTATTACTATAACAATAGATAATTATGCTTTACCATATACTTCTTGTGCATGGGTGCCTACACCTAAATATTGAGGAACAAAGGTTTCGGTAGTTTTTGGTGTGGTAGTTTTTGGTGTGGTAGTTTTTGGTGTATACACACATCTATTCAATTCCGGATCATATTTCATGATTGTTTTATCACAACAACTGGAACCTATACAAGAAATACTTCCAAAATCAAATTCTCCACTAGCAAGATCACGAGTTGTAACGTCTTTGTCCTTCAGGTAAGGGTCTGCTTTTTGTAGTTCATTGAAATCAGCCTTTGTTCGTGATTGGATATAAATATACTGTTTGAATGAATATATTAAGGCTAGGGAAATTGCTATAATAGACACTACTGTAAAGATAAATTGAGGAATAAACGGAAAATTATTGCTAAGCACAACGCTTATGAACACAATACAAAGAGCCAATATATTGACTAATAAAATCTTGTTATATTCTTGTTTACGCATACGAGCACTGTCGTTCAACATTATAGTCCGTTCTTTTCCAATGATTTCATTTTCTAATTGGGCTTTCTCTTTCTCTAATTGTTCTTTTTCGTTTTTCACAATAGATGCTACCTTTTTCTGTTTTGTTAAAATATCACTGGTTGTTTTATTTGCATCATCATAGGCGGTATTCAGGTTATCTAATTGACTTTGAATCTTTGTTCGTTTATCATTCAAATCTTTATCTGTAATCATATGACGCATATCTTGCACATTCTGTTTTTGTAGAGAAATAAAACTCTTTAAATCAACCATTGAACTCATTTATATAATAATCATATATTTTTACAATTATTATCTATTCATCGCAAGAGCTATTAATAAACTAACACCAGCCATTGTTCCAAGAATTAACATTTGTTCGTTTGCTTTAATGTGGGATTGAATTTCATCATTACGAACATCTTTAATATGTTTGATAGGTTTATGTCCATGTTTATTAAATTTTTTATATTGATTATGACTGTTCATAATACTTTTTTCTTTATTCAGTTCATCGATTGACTTGTTAAGGTTGTGATAATTTCTTTGTACATTTTGTATATTCTGTTGTTGAATATCGACTTTCTTTTCCAAAGGGGTTATTTGATGCTTTATAATCGATTGAATTACACCAGAAGAATCCGTATATTCCATATTGCTAGAGCATACATACTGATTATCAAACCCTTCTGTTTTCACTGTTTTGGTTAATTTCTTGTTAGGTTCACCTCCTAAATACAATGCTTTTTGTTTTTTCACCGCTTTCCAAAATTTGGAATGTAAGGTTAGATTGTCAAGAGAAAGTGGAGTATAATCTAATGAGTACTCTAGTTTATTGTTATTTCTTTCATTAGGTGTTGGTTCTATAACTGGTTGTACCTTAACATTAATATCTTCTACTTTCATGTTAATTTCTGGTGGTCGTATATATAACTTACTCGTGTATATATCAGAAGGGGATACCTGGGAATAACTGGATACTGGAGACCCGTTAATGTTCATTAGGCAAGTAATGCTTTTATCCACATTATGTGTTTGTTCAAATACATGACTACATTTGGGATTTTTACTACATTCTTGTTTACAAGTGGAACCTGAAACTGTAACTTTCTTGTATTGGGACAAGTCATTCTTATCCTTAGAATAAATGGAATAATTGTTCCGTTCATAATACGTAGGACCATACGAAATGATGCTACTTGTAGGGTCAATATATTGTAGTTTTCTACTATCTTTATTAATATCCAGCAAAAAGTATTTGTTTATTTTATCACTTACAAACACTCTAAAAAATGAGTATTCTGTTTCTGTTTTGGCATCCGGTTTGGGTTGACTTGGTTGCTTTTGTGTAGAAGAGGGAACAGGTTTTATTTCTGGTTTAGGATCAGATATTAGTTTCTTCAAATTGGTACATTTTGTATTGAATGTAAACTCTTTTGAGTTTTCCATATAGTAACATTCATACTGACTTTGGGGATTTGGTCTTTTTTTAATGGTAAACACATATTCTTTTTTGGGGAAAATACCAACTGTGCCATCGCAAAATAAATCATTAACAGCTTTTCCCTCACGTGTTATGTTCAATGAAAACTCATCCTTGGATACGTTTTGTGCATACTGAATCCGTATTGGATAAGGCACATTCTTTTCCAAGAACATTCGTTTCCCAAATACCGTAGTTGGTTTAATAAACGCATTTAATTTGTCATAAAAAGTGTGGGCGTCTTGACCAATCCACATATAGGTTGGATTTCCTCCTTTCATTGTAAAAGTATGATAACCGCTATTGGAGGGAATAATATACCCACACCATTCAACTGATACTTGGATGTCCTGTTCGTTGTTCAATGAATTATTAACAGCACATTGAAAATTGGTAAGATTATCACTCACTCCGTACTTGTAAGGAGTACCTTTGAATACATTGACATTTCCATTGTAATTTCCCTTAATAATTTTATAACGCAATCCATTATGAAGTCTTATCTTATTATCTATAATTTTTTTATTATACTTGAAATTTTCGTCTCCCTGTAATATGCCCATGCGAATAACCGCATCATTTGTTGTAGTATTATACGATACAGTTAATTTCTTTTTATCATTCAACTCTTTTACTTTATCGATGGATAAACAACCAACCGGCTCTGTATCAATACCATCAATAGTTGCTCCTAAATATAGGACTACATATCCAGCCATTTTCATATTAGATGAATCTTTCAAATCTTTACTAACTTGATTTAATTTGTTATTCATTTATACTATTGATATATAATTATAGGGATAGTATTTTGTATCTAATATTTTTTTTTGGAATACATCAATAATACACCAGCTAAACTTCCTAATAATAATGTGCCCCAAATAGTATAGTGAAAATTCATTGTATATGGATTAAGTTCTCCATCTTCCTTGGGCTCTTTTTTATCTTCTTGTTCTTTATCATCTACTACTGTATTTCCTCCTGTTCTGATATTCATACCACGATATATTCCAATAAAGGTATCTTTGTCTTCTTCTTGATACACATCCATTGTGCCGAATAGTTTCCATTGACTTAGTTTAACGCGTTCTACATCTTTTTTCATTTGCTCTACAATAAGACGATAATATCTGTAATTTTCAGGAGGGGTCATGCTAAACGACTTTCTTACTTGCCCTGTTTGTGTAGTATCATTAACTTGTTGATAATCTAACAGTGTCCAGTTAATTCCATCATTTGAACCTAGGACTGCAAATTTGCGAGGGAAGTTATTTATGCTTCCAAAAGGGGGCGTAGTGAGAATATAACTTTGCAAATATATTTTTTCAGGGAGTTGTATCTGGATCCATTCTCCTTTGATTTTTCTGTTGTTACCAATTTCTCCAACAATCGTGGTAAACAGATTCGTTTTATGTCCTCCTCCTTGGTAATTAGATGGACTATCTCCGTTGTATGGATTTTTTGTGTATTCTTTGTAAGAAGTTTTCAATCTATTATAGTCATTGTTATTGCGATAATCACATTCCCAATAGGAATTCAGGTTATCATTGAATACATTATACGGTTGGCGTTTTTCATTAGAATACGAAGAACAAGAGAAAATATATAACCCTTCCATATTGGTAGGTTGTTTTCGTATTCGTTTTCTGATTTCTTGTTTATTGCTACTAAAATTCACACTATCCAACGGAACAATTTGTTTGGGTTTATTAGACATAATTCTATACTATATACAATTATGTTTTATCTGTTAATTTTGAAAAATAGATAATAGATAATGGTCGTTCCTAAAATAGTCATCATTAGGTTAGTGTAATTAGTCAATTCATATAATTTTTGTTTATCTTCGTGAAAAGAATCTGGTTTATTTTGTAGAATCTTGTTTTTTTCTTTGTTTTCATTACGTAGACGCTGAATGATCTGTACGTGTTCTTCCATCTTATTGAAAGAGGATTCAAATTCACTGGCATTAGATATCGGCATTTTATTTTTATTGTCAGATAAACCGGACAATTTATTTTGTAACACTGTAAATTCTTTTGTTAGGTTTGCCTTGTTTTTTTCTTCATCGCTACATTTCAATTGGTTATTTTTGTTAATCTTCTCATTTGTACAACGAATATACCTATTATATTTTTTGTTGAAGTTGTTTATTTTTGTATGCAGATCTACTACCTCTTTTTGTGTATCCATTCCTTCTACTTCGGGCATTGAATATTGCATTACGGAAAATGGTTCACAATTTGTTGTAGTATCTTTTTGTTTCTTGGGAATAATAAAATTAGTCATTTATATTATTCAAGTATTTTTTTTGTGTTTGTAAATTAAGTACGACACAATTCCTATTCCTACTGCCATATTCAATGTATTCAACAAAGTAAAAGTAAACATACTTAGTGTATCACTAAATCTTTGTGCTGAACTACCATCTCTGTTTTGCATTTGTTGAATATCTTCTGCCAATCGTTTATTTTCACACAATTCCTTTTTGATACATTTTGTTATGTTGTTTATCTTGCCATCCAAGTCATCTAGTATATCTTGTTTTTTTCCTGCAACATTGCATTGTTCATCGAAATTAAAACTCGTATATTCTCCTTTATTATTCTTAATGTCCTTACATTCGTTTTCAGATGGCATTAAATTATTATTAGCACTTACATAAAAAAAATCATTTGTATTATATCCTACAATTGTTGGGGTTGACATGTTTACTTATATGATATTTACATATTTAATTTACGCATAGACGATAATAATCATAGTGGAGTGCGCTCTGACTTTTTCTTTCGAAACGAACAATATCGCCGGGACGCATACACATTACTAGAGATTGCGGGTCAAATCTAGATATTTCTGGTAATTGTTTGTTCGTTTGTACACTGTATTTTTGCTTAAATAGTGTTGTTTCTTCATCGGTTAAGATATTACATTTGGGCACTAAGACATGGTTCATTAGATTGTATTGAAGACGGTTAATGTTATGAACAACTACATGTTGTTTATCATGTTCCCAGATGTATTTCAATCTTGTCTGAATAGTATCATTGGGTTCATCATCAATAATGATCATTAGTGTATCACTACTAGTCAATATATTTTCAATTTCAAATAATTCTTCTGTTAATTCATCTAAATGTTTCTTACCAAAAGTTCCGTGAAAGAACTTCACATATATTTTTCTGTTATCAGGTTTGGTTAGTAGCATATCCAATTGGTCTTTAGAACTCATAATATCTACAGTGCCTATACTAAAATTTTCATAGTTTTGCGTTTCAAAGCCCAATGTGTTCAATTGTTCCAATACAGTTAACCTTGCACGATACAATTTCAATGTTCTATTAGAAGACATTTCTATAAATAAAAAGGATACATTTATCTTTTTTATTCGGTTAATTCAATTTTTGTTATGTTACTTTCTTAACGAGCATATTTGCAAAATCTAATATCCCTCCTCCTGTTTTCTCTTCTTCTTTTATTTGTGGATTACTATGAGTGCTACCTCCAGTAATTGTTGTAATAGGTTCTGCACCTCCGGTCATGGTTGTATTAGGTTCTGTGCCACCATTGGTAATAGTTATTACAGGGGCAAAATTAATGCCGCCACCATTCATTCCTCCTCCACTCATTGGTGTAGATTCAGGTTTTTTAATATCCATCACTGTTACTACTTCTGTTGTATCCGAACCATCATTTGATGGTTGGTCTGTTTTAATTGTTAACCATTTCCCAGTTACATTTGTTACATTCCATATACGGTTAGGATTAGAATCCCGGAGATAATTTACTCTTGTTCCTATGGGAAATTCATCTACCTGCTCTCCCAATGCTCCCCGAGGTGGTAGAGGAGGTGTTTCTGGAGTTACTGGTCCAGATGGTAGAGGAGGTGTTTCCGGAGTTACTGGTCCAGATGGTAGAGGAGGTGTTTCCGGAGTTACTGGTCCAGATGGTGGAGGAGGTGTTTCTGGAGTTACTGGTCCAGATGGTGGAGGAGGTGTTTCTGGAGTTTCTGGTCCAGGTGGTGGAGGAGGTGTTTCTGGAGTTTCTGGTCCAGGTGGTGGAGGAGGTGTTTCTGGAGTTTCTGGTCCAGATGTTTCTAAAGAAGTGTCGGACTGTTGTTGAACATTCAATGTCGATATCATTGGTTGTCTAGGTCCTAATTTATTATTAATTTCCCTTTGAATGCGTCGGATAACTTCTCGGTTATCACTGGTTGGCATATGCATCAACTTTTGAATGTTCTTGGAAAAGGTCATATGCTCGATTTGATCAATATTGTCATCTGTAATCAATCTCATTTGTACATTGATAGTCTGTAATTCTTGTAATAGTAATTTGAATGTATAAGGAACACATAACAAACTGAAATCACGGCCAAATTTAGATAGTTGCTGAATGTGTAATTCTTCGCTATCCAACGAACCAACATATTGAATAGGACCGTCTGCCATTGGACTCATCAAGATATTCTTTTCGGGATTATAAACACTCATCATTCCAGTTTTATTACATACGGCAATGTAATATTTATCACCTCGTTCCATCATTGATTCTTTCAAGAATTCAGTAGTTCCGTGAGATATGACAGAATCACGTTCCATTTCTCCTATACGCAATCCACCATCATTCGCTCTACCAGAAACAGCTTGACGAGTTAACATTGTTCGAGGACCTTGAGAACGATAATTAATTTTGTCTTTTACCATGTGCTTCAAACGCATGTAGTAATTGGGTCCCATAAAAATTTCACTTTCGATTTGTGTGCCATCCATTCCATTATACAATATTTCGTTACCACTGGAATGATAACCTAATTGGCATAAGGTCTCTCCAAATACTTTCACTTTGCTTCCCTTATTGTTAAATGCCGTACAATCTCCATAGCCACCAACAACCGCAGATGCTTTGCCAATCAAACATTCTACCAAATGTCCTATTGTTTGGCGACTAGGTAACGCATGAGGATTCACAATCAAGTCCGGACGAATTCCATCCTTAGTGAATGGCATATCACATTCAGGAACAACTAACCCAATAGTTCCCTTTTGTCCTGCTCTGGATGCCATTTTATCTCCAATGGCGGGAATTCGTTGTTCTCGAATGCGAACTTTTGCAATACGCTTGCCTTCTTCATTGTCTGTAATAAAGGTTTTGTCTACAATTCCTAATTGTCCTTTTTTTGTTGTCTTTGATTGGTCCACCACTTTTTCCGCTGTATCGGATTCTTGTGATACCATTCCTATTAAAACA
>Ga0255777_10000850_pt1 | contig 29215 bp, 27 predicted proteins | sample 101ome_15_FD_179975 | JGI IMG/M metagenome (GOLD analysis project Ga0255777, IMG submission 179975) | Coastal salt marsh microbial communities from the Groves Creek Marsh, Skidaway Island, Georgia - 101402AT metaG (version 2) | ecosystem: Environmental > Aquatic > Marine > Intertidal zone >... | reverse complement strand
AGCTATACCGGCAATAGCTAGATTAATCTGATAAACTCGATCTGCATAATATAAATAAGAAACAGCACCAGCTTGGAAAGAAGCAATAATTGTTCCAATCAGAATATTAATTTGTGTAACACCTGATGACAAAATACTTGGTAATAGTTTTTTAAAAAAGAATTTAACCTTTTTTGTTATTTTAAAATTTAATGAAAAATTAGGTTTATAATATTTTAATGATACATAACTTAAAAAGATTAATTGTAATATTCCTGCAAAAGTAACTCCATACGATAGTTGTTTTGCATAATCTAAATTATAGTAAAAGGAAATGATAAGACTGCTAATTAAAACTATATTCAAAATTATAGGTGCGGCGGCAGCTGCTGCAAACTTATTATTGGTATTTAAAATACCTGAAAAGAAAGATGATAAGCTTACAAAAAGTAAAAATGGAAATGTGATTCTTGTTAATTCTACTGCTATTTCAAACTTTAACCCACTATCAACGAATCCTGGCGCAATTATATAGACTAGGTAGGGAGTGAAAATTTCTACTAATGTTACTAAAAATAATAATATTATTATTAAAAAACTAAATATATTGTCTGCAAATTTTTTTCCATGTTTTTTGCTTGATAATTTTGCCGAAGTATAGCTTGGAATAAATGCTGCGTTAAACGTGCCCTCTGCGAACAATCTTCTAAAAGTATTTGGTAATCTAAATGCAACAAAAAAGGCATCAGCATATATAGAAGCTCCCAAAAAAATTGCTATCAAAATGTCTCTCAGATATCCTAAAATCCTGCTGATTAGAGTAAAAAAACTAAATAATGTAGCTGAAGAAAGTAAGTTCATAAATTATCTAAATTAAGCCATAAATTTTTAGTGAATTATCATTTTTTATATTACATACTGATTTAGTTAAATGTCAAAAAAAACAGAAATTGATCATTATTCAGATAAAGAAGCTCTTGATTTTCATATAAAAGGAAAGTCAGGCAAAATTGAGATTGGATCATCTAAACCTTTAACAACAAAAAGAGATTTATCTTTAGCGTATTCACCAGGTGTTGCTGCTCCAGTTAAAGAAATCGCAAAAAATCCTGATCTTGCATACGATTATACAAGTAAAGGTAATCTTGTAGCAGTAATTAGTAATGGTAGTGCAATTTTAGGGTTAGGAAACTTAGGCTCCCTAGCATCTAAACCGGTAATGGAAGGTAAGTCTGTCTTGTTCAAACGGTTTGCTGATATAGACTCAATTGATATTGAAATTGATAATAATGATACAAATTCAATTATTGAAACGATAAAAAATATTAGCGGAACATTCGGTGGTATTAATCTTGAAGATATTGCTGCACCAGATTGTTTTATTATAGAACAAAAACTAAAAGAAACTTTAGATATTCCAGTTTTTCATGATGATCAGCATGGAACTGCTATAATTACTACAGCAGCTTTAATAAACGCTTTAGATATTTCAAAGAAAAAAATTTCAGAAGTAAAAGTAGTTGTTAACGGAGCTGGAGCATCAGCTCAAGCTTGTGCAAATTTGTTTAAAAGTTCTGGTGTAAAGAGCGAAAATATTATCATGTGTGATAGTAAGGGTGTAATTTACAAAGGAAGAAAAAATATTGACCAATTTAAATCAGCGCACGCTGTGGAGACAAAATTAAGAACTTTAAGTGATGCCATGAAAAATTCAGATGTTTTTCTAGGTTTGTCTGCAAAAGATGTTGTTTCCAAAGACATGGTTAAATCTATGGCAAAAAATCCGATTATTTTTGCATGCGCAAATCCAGATCCAGAAATAAAACCAGAATTAATTGAAGAAGTAAGAGACGATGCAATCATAGCGACGGGACGATCTGATTATCCGAATCAAGTAAATAACCTAATTGGTTTTCCTTATATTTTTAGAGGCGCTTTAGATGTTAGAGCTAAAGCAATTAACGAAGAAATGAAAGTTGCTGCAGCTAATGCTATAGCTTTACTAGCAAGAGAGAATGTACCGGACGAAGTAGTAGCGGCCTATGGCGGCGATCGACCAAGATACGGAAAAAACTACATCATCCCTTCAACTTTTGATCCAAGATTAATAAGTGTAATCCCTGCTGCTGTTGCGGAGGCAGCAATGAAAAGTGGCGCAGCAAGAAAAAAAATTGATGATCTTCAATTATATAAAGATCAGCTAACTAATCGTTTAGATCCTTCAATGTCTATTATGCAGGGTATAAATGCAAAAATTAGAAAAAATCCAAAAAGAGTTATTTTTGCAGAGGGAGAAGACGAAAATATGCTTAAGGCTGCAATTGAATTTGGAAGAAACAAACTGGGAATACCAATACTTATTGGGGCTGAAAATAGAGTAAAAGAACAACTAAAAAAAATTGGTTTAGATGAGAATTATAAAATTCAGATTGTAAATTCTACAGATAAGGAAAAAAGAGAAAAATATGTTAAGCACCTTTATAAAAAACTTCAAAGAGAGGGTCAGTTAGAAAGAGATGTAGATCGTCTTGTAAGAAATGATAGAATTGCTTGGGGATCTTCGATGATTGCCTGTAAAGATGCTGATGCAATGGTTACTGGAAATATTAGACATTACGCTGCCTCAATTGAAAAATTAAAAAAAGTTGTTGATGCAAGACCAAATGAAGAAATTTTTGGTATGACTATGATTGTTTCTAAAGGAAAAACAATTCTAGTAGCAGATACTAACGTAACAGAATTGCCTTCAGCTGAAAGACTAATAAATATTTCTAAATCATGTGTGCGTATTGCACGTTTATTTGGTTTTGAACCCAAAGTAGCTTTTTTATCCCATTCGACTTTTGGAAAACCTATTTCTAGAAATACTAGGCATGTTAGAGATGCAATTGAAAAATTAAAAAAGGAAAAAGTTGATTTTGATTTTGATGGAGAAATGCAGCCTGATGTAGCATTAAATCCAATTTATAAAGAAATTTATCCATTTTCAAAAATCGTAGGTAATGCAAATATTTTAATCATGCCTGCACTCCACAGTGCAGCTATCTCCACTAAATTAATGAAAGTTTTTGGCGGAGGTAAAAATATAGGTCCATTATTAATTGGATTGGGTCAACCTATTGAAGTTGCACCTCTTCGAGCTTCGACATCAGAAATTTTAAATTTAGCTTCAATTGCAGCTTATTCCTCTGATGTTATTGACTATTCTAATTAAAATTTAGTTCTACTTAATTCAGTCGCAAGATAAATTGATGGAATAACCTCTTCTACATCATAAATTTTATTTGCTTCATTAATAACTTCTTTTTTTTCATCTTCATCCATTGCGATACCAAAAATATAAATATTTTTGTTCACTGTTTCCAAAGTATAATTTCTTGCTTTGGTTTTTTTATTTAAGATCAGCGCTGCTCTTAATTGACTAGTTATCAATATATCTTTTGCAGTACTTTTAAAATTGGTTTGGCCTTTAATTGTAATTGCATTTTTTACAGACCTAACCCCTTTGGTTTCCCAAGCCATTTTGGTTATCTTTATTTTCTCCTCGGGCTCATCAACTTTTCCCGATAAAAATATTTGGCCGTCTAGTACTTCAGATTGTATAGATAAAAAATACTTTTTATCTACAAGAGCTAATCTTGCTGAAAGATTTTTTTGCATAATGGTGTCATCTATTTGCATTCCAATGGTTCTAGGATCAAAAGTTATATTAACTCCTGCGCCAAATTGAGTTGGTGCTGAACAAGCAAATAATAAAGAGATTAATATAATAAAACTAATTTTTTTCATTTTTAATTTTTAAACATATATCGTAAACTTTTTTTCTATTAGTTTTTTCTGTTTCCAAAATTAAATCAACAGTATCTTTTAAACTATATTTTTTTAAATATTTTTTTGCCTTATTAACAATTTTTTCTTCATTAACTTTCTTTATATTAATATTTTGATCTGAAATAATTATTGTAAGTTCACCTTTAAAAGAACTGTTCATCATCTTAAGTTTATCGATGTCTTCCCTGTAAAATTCTTCATGAATTTTTGTAATTTCCTTAGCAATGATTATTTTTCTTCCAGAAAAATATTTTTTAAAACTGTTAAGATAAAAATTTATTTTTTTTGAGGGAATGAAAAATACTTGAGTGAAGTTATTGCTTGAGAGCGAATTAAGTACTTTTTCTAACTCATTAATAGTTTTTGGCAAAAACCCATAAAATAAAAACTGATCATTAAAACCGCACACACTCATCGCAGCTGTTATTGATGATACACCAGGTATTGGTGTTACTTTTATACTGTTCATCAAGCATTCATTTACCAATAACCTTCCAGGGTCTGATAATAGTGGAGTTCCTGCATCTGAAATTAGAGACAAAATTTTGCCGTCATTAAAATATTTAATTATAGATGACATTTGTTTTTTCTCGTTAAACTTATGATAAGAAACTAATTTTTTTCTAATTTTATAATGATTTAATAGTTTTATTGATTGTCTTGTGTCTTCACAAAGGATTATGTCTGACTTTTTTAAAACCTCAAGAGCTCTTAATGTGATATCTTCAAGATTTCCAATAGGTGTTGAAACAATATATAAGTTTTTTGAAGTAACCTGCATTATGAAAAAAAAAATTATAAGTACATTTTTCTTATTAATTATTAATTTTAACTTATATGCTGATGAAGACAATAAATCTATTAGAATAGGTTTGTTGGCACCTTTAACAGGTACATATAGTGAGCTTGGTAATTCTTTACTATACTCACTGCAGCTTGCACTTGAAGAAATAAATGATGAAAATGTGATAATAGTTCCTAGAGACTCCGGTTTTAATGAAAAAGAAAAACTTAATAAAGCAATTAATGAAATAAAATCCAACAATGTAAAAGTTATAATTGGACCAATTACAAACGAAGAATTTGAAATTGCTGCAAAACATAATGATTTAGTTTTTATTTCACCGTCAAATATTAATTCAAAATTTTCGAATAATATAATTAGTATTGGTATCAGCTTAGAGTCCCAATTATTGGCTTTACTAAATTTTATTAAGAAACAAAAAAAAAATAAAACAGTTATTATGTATCCTGAAAACCAATATTTAGATTTAATTGAAAAAGAATTAAAAAATTTAAATCTAACAGATATTAAAACTTTCACTTATAGCCCAAATCCAGAAACACTTACTGGTGAAATTGAAGAACTAACAAACTACACTCAAAGAAAAAGAAATTTAGAATTAAGAAAAAAAATGTTTCAGGACAAAGAAGATGAAGAGTCAATAAAAGAATTAGAAAGGCTGGAGCAACTGTATACTTTGGGTGGTGTAAACTTCGACTCAGTTATAATAATTGATTTTGGAAATAATCTTAAAAGTGTATTAACTTCGCTAGTATATACAGATGTTAATCAAAAAAACGTACTATTTACAACTGTAAATCAATGGTTTGACGAAAGCATATTTTTTGAAAATACTATTAAAGATTTATATTATCCATCAGTTAATTATAAAGAATTTACAAAATACAATGAAAAATATTTTGAAAAATTTAAAGTCTATCCAAATGAGATAACTATCTTAACTTATGATGCGTTAGGACTAATTTATTATACCTGGAAAAAAAATGGAATAATTAAATCTATAAATGATTTTTCTTTTAAGAATAAAATTAAAGGGAAGATAGGTACATTTAGTTTTAAAAATCAAAAAGTAATACAAGAGTTAGACATTTATAAAACTGAAAATAAAAAATTTGTTAAATTTTAACTTTTTTAAGAAGTTTCTTATATGCTAAAAACCGATGATCCATTTGCATCTTTTCTGTCTTGGACATTTCCCCAAATGTAATTTTTTGTCCTTTAGGAACAAAAATAGGATCATAGCCAAATCCTTTCTTCCCTGTAATTTTATTTGAAATAGATCCTTTTAAATTTCCTTGTACTGTTATTATTTTTCCTCTCTCATCTTTATACGAAAGACTGCAAACAAAGGTGGCACTTCTATCCTTTTTATTTTTAAGACTCTTTAAAATAAATTTCATTGCTTTTAAAAAACTTCCATGTTTTTTGGCTAATCTGGCTGAAAGGACTCCTGGACGATTATTTAATGCTTTTATGCAAAGTCCTGAGTCATCAGATATAACTCTATAATCAACAAATTTAGAAAAAAATTTTACTTTTAATCTTGCATTTGACTTGAATGTTTTTCCTGTCTCTTTTGGGCTTTTAATTTGAAGTTTTAAGGGAGAAATTTTCTTGTATTTTTTTGGTAATAAACAGGCAATTTCTTTAAATTTTCCATTATTATGAGTGCCTACTAATATTTTTTTCATATTTAACCTAGTAATTTTAAAACTACTTATTATATAGCAAATCAAATGAGCGAAGAAAAAGGTAAAAAAGATATAAATCAAAATAAATCAGAACCGGATAAAAGTGCACCTTTAAACAATGAGGAGGAAAACTCAAAAGCCCCACCAGAAGAAAAATCAACTGAAGAAAAATTAAAAGAAACTGAGGAAAAGCTTTTAAGATCACTCGCTGAAATCGAAAATCAGAGACGAAGATTTGAAAAAGAGATTAAAGACGCTTTTGAATTCGGTTCTTTTAACTTTGCAAAAGAAAATTTAGCAATCTTAGATAATCTTCAAAGAGCTAAGGAAGCCATCAAAAATGATGAGAAACTCAAAGACAACAAAGATTTAGATAAGTTTTTAGAAAATATAAATATTATTGAGAAAGATTTAATTTCTATATTTGAGAGAAACAAAATAAAAAAAATTGACACAAAAGGTAAAAAATTCGACCCAAATTTTCACCAAGCAATGTCTGAAATTGAGGACGATAAAGCTGAGCCAGGATCAATTATTCAAGAAATTCAGGCAGGTTATATGTTAGCAGAGAGATTATTAAGACCTGCTTTAGTGAGTGTGGCAAAGAAAAAAGACAAAAAAGTCGAAGAAACTAAGGATAAAAAAGAACAAAAATAGACTTGCAGATGGTAAAAAAACACCCATATAGCAATCAGAACAGGAATTAATTTATGAGTAAAGTTATAGGAATAGATTTAGGAACTACTAATTCATGTGTAGCCATAATGGACGGTACACAAGCTAAAGTTTTAGAAAATACAGAAGGCGCTAGAACAACTCCGTCAGTAGTAGCCTTTCTGGAAAATGAAGAGAAATTAGTTGGTCAGCCTGCAAAAAGACAAGCGGTGACAAATGCAGGTGATACAATATTTGCTGCAAAAAGACTAATCGGAAGAAAATTTGATGGTCCTTCTGTTCAAAAAGATATCTCGAAAGTTCCTTACAAAATTGTTAAATCAGATAATGGTGATGCGTGGGTAGAAGGTAAAGGCAAAAAATATTCACCAGCTCAAATTTCTGCATTTGTTTTACAAAAAATGAAAGAAACTGCTGAGAAATATTTAGGACAAGCAGTTACAAAAGCTGTGATTACTGTTCCTGCTTATTTTAACGATTCGCAAAGACAAGCAACTAAAGATGCAGGTAAAATCGCAGGTCTTGAAGTTTTAAGAATTATTAACGAGCCAACAGCGGCATCATTAGCTTATGGTCTTGATAAAAAAGGTGGAAAGAAAATTGCTGTTTATGATTTAGGTGGTGGTACTTTTGATATTTCAATCTTAGAGATAGGCGACGGCGTATTTGAGGTAAAATCAACTAATGGTGATACTTTCTTGGGGGGTGAAGATTTTGATGATGCTATAGTGGAATACCTTGCATCAGAATTTAAAAAAGATAATGGTATAGATTTAAAAACAGACAAACTTGCCCTTCAAAGATTAAAGGAAGCTGCTGAAAAAGCAAAAATTGAACTTTCATCTGCAGCGCAAACTGAAATTAACTTGCCATTCATTACAGCAGATAAAACTGGTCCTAAACATTTAAATTTAAAGTTTACTAGAGCAAAATTAGAAGCTCTAGTACAAAGCTTAGTGGAAAGAACACTAGAGCCTTGCAAAACTGCTTTGAAAGACTCTGGTTTTTCTGCAGCTGAAATTAATGAGGTAGTTCTAGTAGGTGGAATGACAAGAATGCCAAAAATTATTGAAACGGTAAAAAACTTTTTTGGAAAAGAGCCTAATAAAAGCGTAAATCCCGATGAAGTTGTTGCAATGGGTGCTGCTATTCAGGGCGGTGTTTTACAAGGTGATGTAAAAGATGTTCTGCTTTTAGATGTAACACCTCTATCTCTAGGTATTGAAACACTAGGTGGTGTGTCTACGAAATTAATTGAGAAAAATACAACTATCCCAACTAAGAAAAGTCAGGTTTTTTCAACTGCTGAGGACAACCAACCTGCGGTATCAATTAGAGTATTGCAAGGTGAAAGAGAAATGGCTGCAGATAATAAAATATTAGGTAACTTTGAATTAGTGGGAATCCCTCCAGCACCAAGAGGAACTCCCCAAATAGAAGTTACATTTGATATTGATGCAAATGGAATAGTTAACGTTTCTGCAAAAGATAAAGGCACTGGAAAAGAACAAAAAATACAAATTCAAGCTTCAGGTGGATTATCCGAGGAAGAGATTAATAAAATGGTAAAAGATGCTGAAGCTAATAAAGAGGCTGATAAAAAAAAGAGAGAGTCGGTTGATGCTAGAAATCAAGCCGACAGTCTTGTTTTTTCTACTGAGAAAAGTTTAAAAGAACATGGTGATAAAATCTCAGCTGAAGAAAAGAAAGCAATTGAAAACGGCATTGCTGATCTTAAAAAGTCTTTAGAGGGAACTGATGCAGAAGACATTAAGAAAAAAACACAAAGTTTAATTCAAGTTTCAATGAAATTAGGGGAAGCTGTATATAAGAGTCAACAAAAACCTGAGGCCGGAAAAGCTGATGGTCCAAAAGATGCTAATCCTAAAGATAAAGACAATGTAGTTGATGCTGATTTTGAAGACGTAAAAGAAGAAGATAAAGAAAAAAGCGCCTAAGAAAATAAAGGAGACGTCCTGTGGCTAAAAGAGATTATTATGATGTCTTAGGTGTACCGAGGTCTTCATCGAAAGACGATATCAAAAAAGCATATCGAAAACTTGCATTAAAATATCATCCAGACAAAACTAAAGGTGACAAAGCTTCAGAAGAAAAATTTAAGGAAGCTAGCGAAGCTTACCATATCCTTTCAGATGAAAAGAGAAAAGCGAACTACGATCAGTTTGGTCATGCTGCTTTTGAAGGCGGAGGTGGAGGCGGTCAAGGTTTTGGTGGTTTCGATACATCTTCTTTTTCAGATATATTTGAAGACTTTTTTAGTGATTTTGGTGGCGGAGGATCAAGTAGAAGATCTAGCAATAGAGGTAACGACTTAAGATATGATGTAAATATTAACTTAGAGGAAGCTTACAAAGGAATAGAAAAAAACGTTAGGTATACAACTTACAAATCATGTTCATCTTGTTCAGGTAGTGGTGCAGCTAAAGGTTCAAAACCAATTAGATGCGATTACTGCTCAGGAAGAGGAAAAGTAAGAACTAATCAAGGTTTTTTCACTGTCCAACAAACATGTCCTCAATGTAGCGGTTATGGTGAAATGATTGGTGATCCTTGTAATAAATGCAGTGGAAACGGAAAAGTCCAAGCAAATGAAAATGTTACTGTAAAAATTCCAAAAGGTGTTGATGATGGAACAAGAATACGAGTATCAGGAAAGGGAGAAGCCGGCTCTAAAGGTGGTGCTAGTGGAGATTTATATCTTTTTATTTCAATCGATAATCATGAAATTTTTAAAAGAGCTGAAGAAAATTTATACTACGAATTACCTATATCATTTGCTGATGCAGCTTTAGGTACCTCTGTTGAGGTTCCTTCAATTGATGGTGGTAAGTCAAAAATAAAAATACCTGCAGGAACTCAACATGGGAAGCAATTTAGACTCAAAGGTAAAGGTATGCCAGTTTTAAGAAGAAGTGTTTTCGGTGATCTTTATATTCGTATTAATACACAAGTTCCGACTTCACTTTCAAAGAGGCAAAAGGAAATTCTCGAAGAGTTCAATACAATTGAAGAGAATAAACCTGATCCTGTAATTAAAACCTTTTTTGAAAAAGCAAAGAAATTTTGGAAGAATTCATAATTAAATGAGTACTGAACAGATAATGTCTGCAATTTTTTTAATTGCAGTATTGGTTTTAATCTTACCTGGCTTTTTATCTACAAATAATAAAATAAAGGATTTTTTAAAGAATTTATCTATTTGGACTATAATTATTTTGGTTATTATTGTAATCATTTACATTATAGGCGGATGAAAAAAATCAATTTATCAGTTACTGGCTGCATGGGAAGAATGGGCCAACAAATAATTAAATCTTCCAATAAGAGAAAAGAATTTAAATTAGTTTCTCTTACAGAAAGTAAAGTTATTAATAAAAAAATTTCAGGAATGAAGATAAGCCTAAATGATATTAGCTCATTTAAAAAAACTGACGTTATAATAGACTTCACAGTTCCAAAGTGTACTTTAGAAGTTCTAAAATTAGCAACAAAGTTAAAGAAAAGAGTAGTGATAGGAACAACTGGTTTTAATAAAAGAGAAGAGCTATTAATAAAAAAATTTTCAAAAACAATTCCTATTCTTAAAGCAGGAAATATGAGTTTAGGTGTAAATTTGTTAATGTACCTAACTGAAATTGCCTCAAAGTCTCTAGATAATAATTTTTTAAGTAAAGTTTACGAAGTTCATCATAAACATAAGATTGATTATCCATCTGGAACTGCATTAATGCTTGGAAAAGGTATTGCTGATGGGAAAAATAAAAATTTATTTAGTATGATTGGAAAGAAATTCCTTAATAAAAAACAATTTCCGTATTCCAAAAAAATAAACTTTAACTCAATTAGAAAAGGTGAAGTAATAGGAGAACACGAAGTGAGTTTTTCTAGTGGAAAAGAAATCATTAAATTAAATCATGAGTCTTTTGATAGAGCCCTTTATTCTGAAGGTGCGCTGATGGCTGCAAAATGGTTAATTAAAAAAAAGGCTGGGCTTTATTCAATGAGAGATTTGCTTAATTTCAAGTGAATAATAAAGAAAAGGCTAAAATAATTCAAAGGATATTGAATAAGACTTATCCAAAAATACCAATACCTCTAAATTATAAAAATACATTCACATTACTGGTTTCAGTTTTGCTTTCTGCACAGTGCACTGATGTAAATGTAAATAACGTTACAAAAAATATTTACCCAAAATATAATAAACCTGAACACTTTGTAAAACTTGGAAGAAAAAAGATTGAACGATTAATAAAGCGAATTGGTATTTTTAGAGTCAAAGCAAAGAGTATTTTTAATTTATCGAAAACATTGGTAAAAAAATTTAAGGGTAGAGTTCCAAAAAGTTACGAAGAATTAGAAGAGCTTCCTGGTGTGGGCCACAAAACAGCAAGTGTAGTTATGTCTCAAGGTTTTGGTTTTCCTGCATTTCCTATAGATACACACATTCATAGGTTGGCACAAAGATGGGGTTTGACTAACGGCAAGAATGTTGTCCAAACAGAAAAAGATTTAAAAAAAATCTTTCCTAAAAAAAATTGGAACAAACTGCATTTACAGATAATTTGGTATGGTAGAGAATATTGTAAAGCTCGTGATTGTTATGGAATAACTTGCAAAATTTGTAAAAGTTGTTATCCCAATAGAAAAAAACCCTTAAAAACAAAAAAAGCTTAATAAATGAAAATTTTAGGAATAGGTAATGCAATAGTTGATGTGATTTGTAAAGTTGAAGATAATTTTATTACACAAAATAATTTAACAAAAAGTACAATGAAACTGGTAGATGAAACTGAGTTTAAGAAACTTTTATCTACCCTTAAAATCGAAGAAACTGTTTCTGGTGGCTCAGTAGCAAACTCAATAGTTGGTCTCTCACAACTTGGAAATAAAGTTGGTTTTATAGGGAAAGTAAGCAATGATAATTTAGGTAACAAATACGAAGAGGGTTTAAAAAAAGAAAATGTAGAATATTTCTATTCGAAAAAGAAGGAAATTATTCCAACTGGAACATGTTTAATATTAATAACACCTGACTCTGAGAGAACTATGGTAACTTTTCTTGGTACTGCAGGAAAAATTAATGAAAATGATATTGATATAAACGCAGTAAAGAATAGCGAACTACTATTTTTGGAAGGATACCTTTGGGATGAAGGTGAGCCTAAAAAGGCTTTTGAGAAAGCAATAAATAATTCAAATAAAGTTGCCATGTCATTATCAGACCTGTTTTGTGTAGAGCGACACAAAACTCATTTCTTAGAACTAGTGAAAAATAAATTAGATATATCTTTTGCGAATGAACAGGAGATTATGTCATTGATTGGAGTAAAAAAATTTGAAGATGTGATTGATTTTGCAAAAAAAATAAACAGATTAATTGTTATTACTCGTGGGGATAAAGGAGCTATAGCAATAAATAATAATGAGGTTACTGAGTGTATTGCAAAAAAAAATCTTAAAATCAAAGATCTAACCGGTGCGGGAGATTTATTTGCAGGTGGTTTTTTACATGGTTTAATTAATAATAAATCGATTAAAGAAAGTTTAGAAATTGGTACCGATATGTCTTCAAAAGTAATTCAAATTATTGGTGCGAGATTGAATAAATAATCTATTTTTTTTTTCTTTTAAAACTCCCTTTTCCTTTTTTGGGTTTAACAACTCTTTTTCTGTACTTACTTGTGAACAAGTCTTTTGCAATTTTATTTCTTTTCTTCACAAAGAATAACCATCTTTAGTGTTAACTATAAAGTCCTCATCAGAAAATTTATCATTTATTTTTTTTCTTAATCTGTAAATATGCGTCTCAACAGTATGAGTATCGGCATTCGATGAATAATTCCAAACAGATGAAAGTATTTTTTTTTTTGAAATCGGTTTTTTATTATTTAAAAACAACTCTAATAACTGAATTTCTTTTTCTGTAAGAATAATTTCATTATTATCATTTGATAATTTTTTTTCATTTTTATTTAATAAATATTTTTTTATCTCTATTGATGAGTTTTTGTTAAATATCCTTTTAGCTGCAACGTTTTCTACTACAGAATTAATTTCTTTCAAGGACGAAGGTATTTCTAAAAAAGTGTCGTAATTTTTAGATAAATTTTTGTTCTTTGAAGCACAAACTTTTAGACTATTACTATTGCAAATAATTTTATTGTCATCTTTATCGCTTAAAGCTTCTTCATGAAATAAAATAATATCAAAATCAGAAGAGTTTTTGTCTTTGACAGAATTGAACTTTAAAAAAGGTTCGAGTTCATTTAGAGTAGCAATAAATGAGGCAGGACCCAAAATTAAAACTTTTAATTGATGCATATTTTAATAAATAAAAATTATCTTACTTATAATAAATTAAAAGTAAAATGTGCGATAGGTAAAAAAGGAATTGGTAATAAAAAAAAGGAAGGTGATTTAATAACACCGATTGGAGTATACAATATTAAATATATATTATACAGAAAAGATAGAGTTAAAATTTTAACAAAATTAAAAAAAAAAGTAATAAAAAAAAATATGGGTTGGTGTGATGATGCAAAGTCAAATCATTATAATAAACTTGTACAATTACCTTTTGTCCAAAAACATGAGAAGCTTTATAAAAAGGAAAACATTTACGATATTATTTTAGTTCTTAATTTTAATATGAATCCTGTCAGAAAAAATAAAGGTAGTGCTATATTTATTCACGTCTCAAAGATTAATTATAAAAAGACTGAAGGGTGTGTTGCAATAAAAAAAATAGATTTAATAAAACTTTTAAAAGAGATAAATCCGAATACAAAAGTTAAGATCTCTCCCCAAATATAGAACTTCCCACTCTTATAAAAGTAGCGCCATGTTTAATAGCTTCTAAATAATCAGCAGACATGCCCATACTAAGATCTTGTAAAGCAAGAGATTTATTCAATTCATTAAGAGATTTAAAATATTTTTCGGGTTTATTATCATTTGGTGGAATTACCATAAGTCCCTGAATATTTAAATTAATCTGATCCTTGCAATAATTATAGAATGGATCCAACTCTCCAACAGGTATTCCAGATTTTTGCATTTCGTTTCCTATATTTACCTGAATAAAATATTTAAGATTCTTTTTTAAATTCATTTGGTGTTTAGCAAGAGCGTCTGCTAATTTTTGATTATCAAGTGAATGTATATAATCAAATAGTTTTACAGCATCTTTTGCTTTGTTACTTTGAAGCTTACCAATCATATGTAATTTTAAATTTTCATTACTTTTTTTGATTTCTGACCATTTTGAAATGGCTTCTTGAACTTTATTTTCACCAAAGTGTTGGTGCCCATGGTCTACTAAAGGTTTAATATACTCTATGGGGAATGTTTTGCTTACAGCTATTATATTTACTTTTTGAATAGATTTTGTTGATAGGATATTCGATTTTATTTTATCGTATCTTTCTATTATTGTATTCATATGGTCGTTATAAAAAAAAAATATTATCTAATTATTGAAAGTATCAAAAATATAAATTTAGAAAACATAAAAAAACGTGATAAATTTAATATTATTTATCGTAATCAATTAAAGCCTGAAAAAAAAGAGGATTTATTAAAATTTAGAAAATTTTGTAAAATAAAATCCATAGATTTTTTTGTAGCTAATGATTTAAATCTTGCAAGAAAACTACATGCTGATGGTATCTATTTGTCCTCTTACAATAAGTCATTTAAACCATTGTTATTTAAAAAATCTAAATTTCATATAATTGGATCCGCTCATTCAAGTAAAGAAATTCATATGAAAATTAAACAAGGATGTGAAATAATTTTTTTTTCTAAATTATTTTTGGTTAGTTATGATAAAAAATCCCCTTTCTTGGGAGTAATTAGATTTAATAAGTTACTACATCATAATCAAAATTTAGTGCCACTAGGTGGTATTAATTTAAAAAATTTAAATCACCTTCAAATGATAAAATCTTATGGTTTTGCTTTGATGTCTGAGTTAAAAAAAAAGCCGGCGATAATTCGCCGGCTTTTTTAAACAATAAGTAAATTAGTTAATTAAAACGCTGTTTTAACACTAATAGTTCTTACGTCGTCGCTAGCACCTGTAGAGTAATTAGCATTGTCAGTTTTAGCATCTTGTAACGCTAAAGTTAGACCACCTACTGTGTAAGCAACGTTAATAGCTTTAGTTTCTTGCTCAACTGCTGTACCTGCAGAGTGTAAGTGTTTCACTGACTCGTACACGTTGTATGAGATAGCAAAATCATCGTTCACTGCGTAAGCAATACCTAATACATCATCTTTGTAGAAGGCTTTTGTAGCTTCAGTTGTAGATGTACCTGTTTGTAAAGGTTGGTGAGCTTTCTTTTGGTAACCAATAGATAAAGGTCCTACTGGAACGTTAAGAGCTACAGTACCACCTCTAAGAGCTACACCATTTGTAAGTCTAGCTTCACTCTCATGGTAACCAGCAGTAATTTTCACACCACCTAAAACAGTATCACCAATTACTGGTAAACCTGCTAACGGAACACCAACGTTTGCAGAGTATGCTGAACTTGTGTTCGCGTTGTTATCTTCTGAAGTAGCTTTTTCGTTATTAGTTTTAGCATCTAATCTTGGGTAGTAGTTATAAGCAACAGAAATACCTGTTCCAAATAAATCACCATTAGCGTAGCTTAAACTCATAGATCCATCCATACCAGCTCCTACGTCACTTGCGGTATAAGTACCAGATCCTGAACCGTTCGCTTCTTCAAAAGCTGTTGGTGTAATATCATCAACTGCATTTGCAGCATCACCTGAATTACCTACACCAATTGTTCCTAAGTCCGTAGCAATATTGAACGTGTGGTCTGCAGCAGAGTCACCTAAGAAAGTTCCATCTGTAGCCATTGTCCAAGTTGCAGTACCAAAGTCTGTGTCTGTTGAACCAGAAAACGTTAGGTCAGTATTCAGACCTAATGAGTTACCAGTTGTAACATCAGAATTTGATACGTGTGTAGCTTGCATTGAACCAGATACTGTCACTTCACCTGCTTGCACAGATGTAAATGCAAATAATCCAGCTACTAGAGCTACAACTATTTTTAATTGTTTCATTTTTTCTCCTTTGTTTATAAAAATTAAATTTTTATATGGTCCCTTTTAGATCAAATAAGCATTGATTTAACTTATTTTTATTTAAAATAGCGGTTTTTGTGCTATTATGTTGCATTAATACAACAGTCAAAAATACCTAGTATATTAAGGACTTTTTAGCTTATTTGACAAATTTCAGATATATGTATTTTTAATATTATTTATCTAAACGTTATGGAAAGAATATTTAACATATTTCTCTTATTTTTTGCTTTTGTTTTATTCACTTCTTGTGGCTTAGGACAAAAGTTAAAAGATTTTCATGATCCTCCTGATTTAAGAACAGAGCCCTTAGACCCTGATGAAAGAGCTAAGAGGAATATTGAAGAAGGGAGAGGTGTATCAATTTTAGGAGGTGTTGGTTCTAGAGGCACAACTTATGAATTTAGTACTTCTAATCCAATGTGGAGAGCATCATTAGAAATTTTAGATTTTATACCATTATCTACAGTAGATTATTCTGGGGGCATGATAATAACTGATTGGTATTCTGATACCTCGGATAATTCAAATGAGTCATTAAAAATTTCTGTTCGATTTTTATCTAATGAGATTAGATCTGATAGTCTTAAAATTGTAGTTCATAAAAAAAATTGTAAAGCTTCATCTGATTGTAATATTGCATTATTGCCTTCAAACTCAAAATTAAACTCTGAATTACTAACCGTAATTCTTAGAAAAGCAACAATTATGGAACAAGAAGCTAAAAAGAAAAATAAAAAAAAAAATAAGAAATAATTTAACTTCATGGAGCGTTATAATTTTGTAGCCGTCGAAAAAAAATGGCGAGATAATAAATCAGCTAATAATCTTATTAATCCTAAAGCCGATAAAAAATTTTATTGTTTAGAAATGTTTCCTTATCCATCAGGAAAAATCCATATGGGCCATGTTAGAAATTACACAATTGGAGACGTGGTTGCTAGATATAAATTTTTAAATCAATTTAACGTTCTACATCCTATGGGTTGGGACTCCTTTGGTTTACCAGCAGAGAATGCATCAAAACAAAATAATTTGCATCCGAAAAAATGGACACAAAAAAACATAGAGACTATGAAAAAACAATTAAAATTATTAGGTTTATCAATCGATTGGGGATCAGAAATTTCTACGTGTGACTCAAATTATTACAAACATCAGCAGGAATTATTTATTGATTTTTATAATGCTGGACTTATTTCTAGAAAGGAAACTTATGTTAATTGGGATCCTGTCGAAAATACTGTTTTAGCTAACGAACAAGTAATTAATGGAAAAGGCTGGAGATCGGGTGCTGTAGTTGAAAGAAAAAAATTGTCACAATGGTTTTTTAACATAACTAAGTTTGCAGATGATTTATTAGAGGACCTTAATAATCTTAAAGGATGGCCAGAAAAAGTAAAAATAATGCAAAAGAATTGGATTGGAAAATCTTTTGGCTGTGAAATTAATTTTAAAATACATGAAGCTCAGAATAATTATATTAAGGTTTTTACCACGAGACCTGATACAATTTTTGGAGCAAGTTTTATAGCCTTATCTGTTGATCATCCTTTAAATAATAGATTTAATTTAAATAAGAACTTTATAAAATTCAGAGAAGAATGTAATAAATTTGGTACAACCGAAGAGGCTTTAGCAAATGCGGAAAAATTAGGATTTAAAACTAATTTATATGTAGAGCATCCATTCATTAAAACAAAAAAAATTCCTGTTTATTTTGCAAATTTCGTTTTAATGGATTACGGAACTGGAGCGATTTTTGGTTGTCCCGCTCATGATCAGAGAGATTATGATTTTGCAAAAAAATACAAATTAGAAATAACAACCGTAGTTACTGATGGTAAGCAAAACAAACTAAAGGAGGCTTATACTGGGAACGGTAAACTTATTAATTCTGAATTTTTAAATGGTTTGGATATTAACGAGGCAAAAAAAAATGTAATAGATAAAATTGAAAAAGAAAAGATTGGAATTAAAAAAACGCTATTTCGCTTAAAAGACTGGGGAATTTCAAGACAACGGTATTGGGGTTGTCCAATACCAATGATATACTTAGAGGATGGTTCAGTAGTTCCAGTAGATAAAAGTGAATTACCAATCTTACTCCCTGAAAATATTGATCTTAATTGTTCTGGAAATCCTTTAGATAATCATCCTTCGTGGAAACAAACTAAACATAAATTAACTGGAAAAAAAGCTATCCGGGAAACAGATACGCTAGACACCTTCGTAGACTCCTCATGGTATTTCCTTAGGTTTTGTTCACCTCTTAATAATTCTTCACCATTTGATATAAAAAAAATTAATTATTGGATGCCCGTAGATCAATACATTGGTGGTATTGAACACGCTATACTTCACTTATTATATTCAAGGTTTTTTACTAAGGGTATAGGTAAATTTAATAAAGATTTTAATATTTCAGAGCCCTTCAAAAATTTATTCACGCAAGGGATGGTTTGCCATGAAACATATAAAGATATGAGTGGTAATTGGTTGTACCCCGAAGAAATAGAAAAGGTTGATAATAAAAACGCCTACAAAAAAGTTGATAAAAGTAAAGTTACAATAGGTCCATCAGAGTCGATGTCTAAGTCAAAAAAGAATACAGTTGATCCTGAAATTATGATCAATAAATATGGTGCTGACGCAGTTAGATGGTTTATCTTATCTGACAGTCCGCCAGAAAAAGATATTCAATGGTCAGATGTTGGTGTTATTGCTTCTAATAAATTTCTGCAAAAAATTTGGAATCTTAATTGTCTTGTAATTAAAAGAACAGAAACAAAAATAAATAAAGATTTAGAAATTAAATTTAACTTGGAAATTTCTTCTTTAGTTGAAAAAATCGATAGTTCAATTAATGAATTCAAATTCAATGTATCTATAGCTTTATTTTACGAAACTTATAAAATAATCAATACATATTTAGATCTTGAAATAAGTAACCAATGTATAGTTAATAATACAAAAAAAATAATGAAGTTAATGATCCCTTTTATTCCACACCTGGCGAACGAATGTTTAGATGTTCTTAAATGTTCAGATAGAAATAATTGGCCAGAAATCAACAAAACTGAACAGAAAAATATTAAATTTGCTGTTCAAGTTAATGGAAAAACTAGAGATATTATTACAATAAACAATAATTCTAATGAGGTTGCTGTGAAAGAACATGTTATAAAATTTTCTAAAGCAAGAAAATTTATTGAGAATGCGGATATAGTCAAAACTATATTTATAAAGAATAAAATTATAAATTATATTATTAAATGATAAAAAAAAAATTAATCATAATTTTAATGCTTTTAACATTTAACAACTGTGGTTTTAAAGTTGTTAATAAAGATAGTTTATATAATTTTTCGGTAATAAATGTGGTTGTGAATGGTGATAATAAAATTGGTTTTTATTTAAAAAACAACCTTTTAAATAATAGTAATAAGCAAGGTAAAGAGATAAAATTGAATATTAACATTGAAAAAAAGAAAGATATAAAAGAAAAAAATATCAAGAATGAGATTACTAAGTATGAAATTATTATTAAAGCAAAGGTAAATTACGACGTATTATTTCATAATAAAAAAGGACATTTTACAGTAACTAAAATTGGAAATTACAAAGTAGAGAGCCAATACTCTCAAACTTTAATTAATGAAGATAATTTGATAGATGATTTAAGAGAAAAGTTAGCAGAAGACATACAGGAAAATTTATCAGTATTAACTAATGATTTGTAAAAGTTACTTAGTAGAAGAAAATTTAAATATATTAGAAAACAAATTATCTTTGTTCTACGGTGAAAATGCTGGTTTGATTTTAGATTTTAAAAAAAAAATTATAGAGGCAAATAAAACAAAACAGATTTTTAGATATAATCAAGACGAATTATTAAGTAACACAAATAAACTTTATAATGAAATTAATAACATTTCATTATTTGGAGAAAAAAAAGTTATTTTAATAGAGAATGCTAATGAAAAAATATTACCCATCGTGGAAGAAATTTATTCAACAATTAGTGATAATTTAATTTATATATTTTCTGGTAGATTAGAAAAAAAATCTAAATTAAGAATTTTTTTTGAAGAAAAAAAAAGTGTAAGAATTGTTCCATGTTATCAAGATACAGATATTACATTAAAAAAAATAATACAAAAAAAATTAAAAAATTACAGAAATCTTACACCCAATTTTATTAATCTAATAGTTGAAAACTGCGGTAACGATAGAACTACCATACAAAATGAAATAGAAAAAATTCAAAATTTTTTTATTGATCAAACACTTAACAAAGAAGATTTAACAAAACTTATCAATTATAGAGAAGATGATGATTTTTTACCGATTAGAGATAAGGCTATATTAGGAAATAAATCAGAAACAAATAAATTATTAAATACAACGATTATAGAAGATGATAAAATAATTTTTTATTTAAATACGATCAACCAAAGATTTTTAAGACTTCAAGAAGTGCTTGAACAAAATACTGGTAGTGTTGAAGGAACTATAAATCTATTAAAACCACCTATTTTTTGGAAAGATAAGCCAATATTCATTTTACAGGCAAGAATGTGGGATTTAGAAAAAATTAGATTTGTACTGAAGAAAAATTATGATATAGAACTCAAAATTAAATCTAGCTCAAATATAAATAGAAAAACAATTTTAAAAAAACACTTGGTAGATATTTGTAACGTTGTTAGCGCTGCTTGAGAAGTTTTGAAATAAACTCGAATTGTTCTAAATTTTTATAATTTATTGTTAATCTTCCTGAGTTATTTTTCTTATTAATTATATCAACTTTCATTCCTAGATTTTCTTCCATTTGCCTTTGTTCCTCTAAAACATTTGAATCTACACGATTCTGTCCTACTTTTTGTGGACCTTTTTTTTCTCTTACCAAGTATTCTACACTTCTAGCACTTAGCTTTTTTGAAACAATTTCTTCAGCTATTGCGGAAGCATTTGGTACTCCTATTAACGGTCTAGCTTGTCCCGCAGTAATTAGTCCTTCCTCCATCAATCCCTTCACATCAGCTGGTAAGGTTAACAATCTTAAAGTATTACTGACGTGACTTCTGCTTTTTGACATAAGCCTTGCAATTTTTTCATGATCGTATTCAAACTCTTTATGTAATCTTTCATAAGCTTTTGCCTCTTCTATTGGATTTAAATCATCTCGTTGAATGTTTTCTACAATAGCAACTTCTAAACTTTCATTATCATCGAGATCTAAGATAATTATAGGTATTTCGTGTAAACCTGCTTTTTGAGCTGCTAACCATCTTCTTTCACCGGCAACAATTTGAAATTTACCTTCATTAAATTTGTCTGTCCTAACTGCAATAGGCTGGATTATGCCGTTCTTCTTTATAGAATTAGATAGTTCTTCAAGTTTTTCCTCATTGAAAATTTGTCTAGGCTGATATGGGTTTCTAGTTAAATCACCTATTAATGCTTTAGTGTTGGATGGTATATTTTTTGTTTTTTGTTTATTTTCACTACTTTCATCGCCGAATAACGCTGATAAACCTCGGCCTAAACCTTTCTTTTTTTTCATATTCAAGCTGCTGACGCCTCTTTGTTAGAGCTTAAAAATTCATTAGCTAAATCAAAATATGCTTTGCTGCCAACACAAGTTTTATCATAAATAACACAAGGTAAACCGTGCGAAGGAGCTTCAGATAATCTGACATTTCTTGGAATTACTGTATTATAAACCTTTGACTTAAAATGGTTTCTAGCTTCTATATCAACTTCACCTGATAATTTATTTCTCTTATCAAACATTGTTAGTAGAATCCCTCTTACAGAAAGTTGCGGATTTAATTTTTCTTTTATTCTATCTATTGTGTTTATTAATTGTGTTATACCCTCTAAAGCAAAAAATTCAGTTTGAAGTGGAACCACCAGCTCATTAGAACCTACTAAAGCTATCACTGTGAGGAGACTAAGTGAAGGGGGGCAATCTATAAATATATAATCATATTTGTTTAAAATATTAGAATTAGAGTCGAAAATATTTTTTAATGTAAAAGCACGATCCTCATTTGTAGCAGTTTCAACTTCCAAACCAGATAGATTTACAGTTGAGCTAATTAAATCTAAATTTTTAATGTCCGTATTTATAATTGCTTCATTTAGTTTTATGTTTCCTATCAAAAGGTTATAAATATTATTTTCTTCCTTCGTGTTTGACTTTCCTAACCCGGTTGTTGCATTACCTTGAGGATCTAAATCTACAACTAACGTATTATGACCCATAATGGACAGTGAAGCTGCTAGATTTACTACTGTTGTAGTTTTTCCTACCCCTCCCTTTTGATTGATAACTGAAATTATTTTATTTTCCATTTTTTGTAGCTATTATTATTTTCGAATCTTTATCAGTAATGCTATCAACTACTTTATATCTGTAATTTTTATCTTTTGGAAGTTTTTTCAAATCATTTAGGGCATTTTTACCTTTTAAAATGATTAATTTATGTGGATTTTTTACTTTTTCACGTGAAATATCGAATATCAGGTCTAATTTTTTAAAAGCTCTACAAACAATATAATCGGACCTGATAAGTTCATAATCATATACGTTTTTTTCAATGTCAAATTTAGTAATTTTTTGGATATCTGCTAGAAAAGTTCTTTTTACTGGAGATTTCTCATATAGTTTCACGTGAAAATTAGGATTAGTATTAGCTATAGAGAGTATAACTCCTGGAAGGCCTGCACCAGATCCAAAATCAGATAAAATATGGTCTTTTTTAAAGTCAATATACTTAGTAATTTGTGCAGAATCTAAAATATGTCTGCTCCAGACCTCTTTTTCTGTGTTTTTGCTGATTAAATTGTATTTTTTATTAAAAATTAGTAATAAATCAATGTAATTATGAATTTTATGAATTTTTTCATCAGAAAAGCCAAGATTTTCCTGAAGATATTTCTTAACAAAAACAATATCCATTAAGCAGATTGCTTAGATCGCATCTTTTTTATATTAGAAAGTATAATAACTACTGCAGAAGGGGTAATTCCGTCTATCCTAAGAGCTTGTCCAAGGGTTCTAGGTCTAATTTTATTTAATTTGCTCTTGACCTCATTAGAAAGTCCGCTTAATTCGTCATAATTGAAGTTAATAGGTATTTGTAAAGCCTCGTCTTTGTTGAAAGCATTAATATCTCTTTGCTGTCTTGGCAGGTAACCTGCATAGTGCGCATCGATTTCCACCTGCTTATCAAAAGAGTGGTTGTAAGAGGGAATTGAGGGAAAAATCTCTCTCAATTTAGATAATTTGACATTTCTCTGACCTATCACCTCCATGCACGATCTTTTCACACCATCCATTGCAATTTTAATAGAATGATCCTTGGCCTTATTAGGAGTAATGAAATTAGACATAAGATGTTTTTTAATTTCTGAAAGTTTTTTATTCTTATCGTCAAAAAACTTTTTTCGTTCCACAGAAATCAAACTTACCTCGTTACCTAGGTTTGTTAATCTTTGATCTGCGTTGTCTGCTCTTAAACTTAATCTATACTCGGCTCTAGATGTAAACATTCTATAAGGCTCACTCACACCCTTTGTAATAAGATCATCAATCATAACACCGATGTAGGAATTGCTTCTACTAAGTAAAAATTCTTTTTTGTTTTTTACTTTTAATGCTGCATTAACTCCTGCAACAAGTCCTTGAGCAGCGGCTTCTTCATATCCAGTAGTTCCATTAATTTGACCAGCTAAAAATAAAGATTTTATTTTTTTTGTCTCAAGAGTTGCTTTTAATTCTCTTGGATCTACATAATCATACTCGATCGCATAACCTGCCCTTTTCATTTTAACTTGCTCTAAACCCTTGATTTTACAGAGTATTTTGAGCTGTATCTCTTCTGGTAAGGAAGTTGATATACCATTTGGGTAAATAGTATTGTCCTTTAATCCTTCGGGTTCTAAAAATATTTGATGCTGTTGTTTTTCTTTAAACTTTACAATTTTATCTTCAATAGAGGGGCAATAACGTGGTCCAACACCTTTTATATTTCCAGAATACATTGCACTTCTAGAAATATTATCGCTTATAATTTTATGAACTTCATTGTTTGTATAAGTCATTCCACATTTAATTTGTTTGTTATCAATTTTGCTTGTGAGGAAAGAAAAGTAGTAATGATCATCATCAGCAGGCTGCATTTCCAAATCATCATAATTAATTGTACTACCATCAAGTCTAGGTGGTGTCCCTGTCTTCAATCTCCCTATTTGCATTTTAAATTTTGCTAATTGTTCACTTAAGCCTGTAGATGGTTTCTCATCATACCTACCTGCTGGTATTTGAGTTTCACCAATATGTATTAATCCATTAAGAAAAGTACCAGTAGTTAATATAAGCTCCTTAGTTCTAACTTCTTTTCCACTTTGACATACAAAACCTATTATTTTATCTCCCTCAAATAAAAATTTGATAACTGGATCTGCAATTACCTCCAAATTTTTATAATTTAGTAAAATCTTCTGCATATGCTCTTTGTAGAGAGCTCTATCTGACTGAGTACGTGGTCCCTGCACTGCTGGACCTCTACTTCTATTTAACAATCTAAATTGGATACCTGATTTATCAGCTACAACGCCCATTACACCATCTAAAGCATCTATTTCTCTAACAAGATGCCCTTTTCCAAGTCCTCCGATAGCAGGATTGCATGACATCTCACCTATAGTCTCAATTTTATGTGTAAAAAGTGCAGTATTTACGCCCATTCTAGCGGATGCTGCAGCTGCCTCACATCCAGCGTGTCCGCCCCCAATTACTACTACGTCATAGCTCTGTTTACTCATAATATGAATGTAACGCGGTATATTAGGAATACAAGAGGTATTTTATTTACCTATACAAAAGTCTTTAAATATAGATCCGAGGATTTCTTCGACATCGACTTTTCCAACAATACTTCCAAGATGTCGTGTAGCCATTCTTAAATCTTCGGCGGCTAATTCTAAATCTTTATTTTGATCTTTTTTAAGAAAGTTGTCTATTTCTTTTAAGCATTGATTAAGTTTAACTCTATGTCTTTCTCTAGTGATTAAGGTGCTATTATTAGACATGAATTTTTTACTTAATTTTTCTTTTATCTTTTTAATCAAACTATCAATATTATTATTTTCTTTTACTGAAGCTAAAACCATATCTGCATCAAATTTATGATTTTGCTTATTCTGTAGATCTGATTTATTTAATAAAACGATCGTATCTTTATTAATCATTTTCTTGATTTCATCGTTTATGTTTTTTGATGTATTATCTATAACAACAATATTTAAATCTGCTTCTTTTGATTTTCCTAAGGCTAAAGATATACCTTTTTTTTCAACCTCATTTTTTGCATCTCTTATGCCTGCTGTATCAGCTAAGATTACAGGATAACCGTCTATATTTAGATATGTTTCTATTACATCTCTCGTAGTCCCAGCTTCATCTGAAACAATAGCTACGTCTCTTTTTGCTATTAAATTTAAAAGAGAAGATTTACCTGCATTTACTTCTCCTGTAATAGAAACTTTAAATCCATCTCTTATTTTCTCTCCAATTTTATTATCTTCAATAATCTTATGAATATCTTTATGGATTTCTTTAATGGAATTATGTACTTCCTTTAAAACTTTCTCAGGTAAATCATCTTCTGCGAAATCTATTTTAGCTTCGATATATGCTAGAGATTTAATAAGCTTTTCTCTTAAGTCATTATAGTAATTTGATGCATTTCCTTGAACTAATTTAACAGCTTGTGTTCTTTGCATTTCTGTTTCTGCATGAATCAGATCACCAATACTCTCTGCTTTTAAAAGATCAATCTTATCATTTTGAAATGCTAATTTAGTGAATTCTCCTGGCTCAGCTAGTCTACAATTATCTTGTTCTGATAGAGCTTTTAATAAAGCATTAATAACAGCATTACCTCCATGCACTTGAAATTCAGCTAAATCATCTCCAGTGTAGCTATTAGGCCCAGGAAACCACAATAATAGAGCCTCGGGATCTATTACACTGTCATTTTTCGGATCGTAAAATTTACAATAATTTACCTCGTTAGAATTTATCTCTTTTAATTTAGTTAAATTTTTACAAACTTTTAAAGTGTCTTTTCCTGAGATTCTAACAATGGCTATTCCTGAAGGGCCTCTGCCTGATGAAAGAGCATAAATGTTCATTAAATTAAATAGATAAACCTTGATTAGAAATAAACTTACTTATTTTTTTAAATGTATTGTTTTTTGAAACATTCTTTAAAATAGTTTCTTTAAAAGGATCTAATAATTTATTTTGTTTAAAGAAGTTGTGAGTTAAATCTATTCCAATGCCAGTAATAATGTTTTCTGCTTTTCTATTATTTGTAAAATCTTCGAGGGCAGGGCAGCTTTTAAGAGACATACCTAATCCTGTGTAATATTTAAGTATCTCTTGTAATTTATTAATATCTCTCAATACAAGATTAAAACCTTGGCCAGCTACTGGATGTACTGTGTGTAAGCCTTCTCCTAAAATTAACATATCTTTTTTAAAATATGTTCGTTTTAAATTTAACTGCAAAGGATAAGAATGCTGGTTTGATATCTTAATTATTTTTGTTTTTAATATTTCACAGATTTTAGATTTAATAACATTGTTAAGGTTTTTTTTTGGGAAGTCTTTATCTACGCTCCATACAAAAGAAAAATTGTTTTTTGAAAAAGGGAGTATAGCTAAGGGTCCTTCTTTCAGAAAATATTGAGCAGTATTTAGATTTGTTATGCTGTGTTTAACATACCCAGTTAAAGCAACTTCTTTATAATCCTTATCTAATGATCTTTTGTCTATGATGTTTTGATAAATCTTAGACAACCTACCTAAGCAGAGTATTTTCAAATCATAACCACTAAGATCTTTAAGGTTATTTATATTTTTTTTTAAAGTTTTAATTTTTTGCTTTTTTATTTCTTTAAGTAATTTTACTTTAACTTTGTCATTCTCAAAGATGTACATGAGATTTTTTTTGTCTTCATTAAAATTTAGGAAATTCATATTTTGATCTTTTGTCTCATAGAAAAGATTAATCTTGTTAGACGGCCAAAATAATTTTTTATCGAGCTTACCTACGACTGAGTTCAAAAAGTCATAGTTCGAGGCTGAAACAGCTGTAGTTCTCTTGTCTTTTAAAGGCTTGTTTTTTTTAGAAATTAGATGAACTTCCAATCCCTCTATTTTATTTAATGCTAAAGCAGTCATTAAACCTGAAAGGCCGTCTCCAACTATGCAAATTCTCTGTTTTTTCATATTAAAATTTTTCTCACTTTCATAAAAATGATAAAAAGTACGTAAAACGATTCGATATGAATACAAACTTTTTTAATAGTGTAACAAATTTTCTAAAAAAACGAACCTTTGAATTTATTGGTTTAGTCTTAATTTCTGTAAGTATTGGATTAGCTGTTGCTTTTACTACGTATTCACCAGAAGACCCGTCATTTGTATACGGTGATAAAGAATTTGAAATTAAAAACTTCTTTGGCATTTATGGAAGTAGTATAGCTGATTTTTTATTACAAAGTTTTGGGCTCGTTTCTTTTTTACTGCTAATTAATTTTCTATCTTGGGGTATTAACTTAGTTTTTAAAAAAGAACTTAAAAGAATTATTCTAAAATTATTTCTTGTAATTTGTTACTTAACTTTAGGTACAGTATTTATTTATATAACCTTTAATAATTCTTTTTGGCTAATCGATAATGGCAATTCAGGCTTTGTAGGAAAAATTGGTTATAATTTTTTAAGCTCTTGGTTTCCTTGGACAGATGAAATTTATACAACTTATGGCTTGTTATTATTAACCTTGGCGCTTTTCATTTTTTCATCTGATATTAGTTTTAAAAGAATTTTTTCAGGTCTTTGGTATTTCATAATTTCTTTATTCAGAAGAAAAGAAACACAGATACCTGACGTGAATTTGGAAAATACGCCCCTAGAAGAAAAAAGTGAAATTATTGAAAGGCCACAACAATCTTTTGCTTTTGATGAACAATTAACTCCTAGTAAAGAAACGGCTCAACCAAGATCAAAATATAGATTACCCGTAATTGATTATCTTGAAAAAAATACTTCAAAATTAAGTGCTTCAGAACTTAATAAAAATCGTCCTGATGGTGAATTTATGGAAAAAATTTTATTAGATTTTGGTATTGATGGAAAAATTAAAGCTATCAATAACGGACCTGTGGTTAGCTTATATGAATTTGAACCTGCGCCGGGAGTAAAAGTTTCAAAAATTATAAACCTGTCAGAAGATTTAGCTAGAAATACTAGTTCCACATCAGCAAGGGTTTCGGTCATCCCAGGTAAAAATACAGTTGGTATAGAAATACCTAATGAGACAAGAGAAAGTGTTTCACTAAGAGAAATAATTTCTTATGAGAAATTTCAAAAGAAAGATGTAAAGCTTCCCATTGCACTTGGAAAAAGTATTTCGGGAATGCCTATTGTGGGTGATCTAACAATCATGCCTCATCTGTTAATTGCTGGAACAACTGGTTCAGGTAAATCAGTCTGTATCAATACAATTATCGTTTCTTTGCTATACAAATTAAATCCTGATCTTTGTAAATTTATTTTAATCGATCCTAAAATGTTAGAGCTATCCACTTATGAAGGAATACCCCATTTATTAACTCCAGTTATTACTGATGCAAAAAAAGCAACTTCAGCGCTTGCTTGGACAGTTAAAGAAATGAACAGCAGGTACAAGTTAATGAGTAAGGTAGGGGTTAGAAACATAGATGGTTACAACGCTAAACATAAATTAAAAATGCCTTACATTGTAGTTGTCGTTGACGAGATGTCAGATCTAATGCTTGTGGCTGGTAAAGAAATAGAAAATTATATTCAAAAATTATCTCAGATGGCTAGAGCTGCAGGAATTCATATTATCATGGCAACTCAAAGACCAAGTGTTGATGTTATTACAGGAACAATTAAGGCAAATTTTCCAACAAGAATATCTTTTCAAGTAAGTTCTAAAATAGACAGTAGAACGATCTTAGGAGAGCAGGGGGCAGAACAACTTTTAGGAAAAGGTGATATGC
>Ga0255777_10000849_pt1 | contig 29227 bp, 35 predicted proteins | sample 101ome_15_FD_179975 | JGI IMG/M metagenome (GOLD analysis project Ga0255777, IMG submission 179975) | Coastal salt marsh microbial communities from the Groves Creek Marsh, Skidaway Island, Georgia - 101402AT metaG (version 2) | ecosystem: Environmental > Aquatic > Marine > Intertidal zone >... | reverse complement strand
ATTGTGGATATCCAAAACGTGTGGGTATGTACCGCACCTATCTCTGGAGCTGTAGGGTGTGAATCAGGAAAGCGGGCTTGGGTTGCCAAACACTTTGACATTCCCGATGAGAATGTTATTGTGACAGAAGACAAGGGCCAAGTATTATCGAATTTCGATAATAAAAGTAGACGCGTCCTTGTGGACGACCGAACGAAGTGGTGTGATCAGTGGCACGAAAACGGTGGCACGTACATACACTACAACCCCGAATCCTTCGACGGTAACGTGGCCAGCATGGTTATGCTAGTCGCATTGCCATAAGGTACTCAAACCCAGATGCATCGCATCTGGGTTTGTTTGTATGCAGTGAACAAACCCCCCTAGGGGGGTTTTGAGGTTTTTAGTTTTATATTCCCCCTATGAGTATAAAGGTGTTATATTATATATGTCCAAAAGGACATACACACATTAACTCAAAAAAAGGAAAAAAGTTATGCATAACGATATAGCAGAACAAAAAGATTTAAAACTAAAACAGATTGTTAGCATTGACGGTCTTGACATTGGCTCTGAACTTATGGTCATAACCTTAGATGATGGTACCACAATAAGAATGTACCACCCGCAAGAGTGTTGCGAACACGTTCGTATTGCTGACACAGGTGACGCAACAGCAGAAGACCTTGTTGGCGGCTTGTTGGTAGAGTTTTACGAGACTTCTAGCCCAAACGGGGATGAAGAGGAAGAGAGCGAAAGTGACAGTGGCTGGGGTATGGTTCAGCAATGGACTTATTACAACATCAGAACAACCAAAGGAGATTGTAATCTTAGATGGCTCGGAGAGTCAAACGGCTATTACAGTACAGGTGTGACCGTGAGAGTGTCAAGACCAGGAACGGAGGAAGACTCGGAAGAATGCTGATAACGGCATTCGCGCTAGACAGAGTGGGCAACCACTCTGTTTTTGCGCGCACGCAACAAACCCCCCCTAGGGGGGTTTGGGTTTTTAAAATTATTATTTGAATATGTGGGGGGATGTGTTATATTATATATGTCCAAACGGACACACTCATTAACACTCATTCAAAAGGATATATATTATGAGTACATTAAAAGAACGTCTGATACTATCAGGCTTAACCGAAGAACAGGCAGACAGTGTTTTGGCCATCGCAGGCGATAAATTGGCAACTTTCATTGCCGACGAAATCGAAGAAGCGTTGGAAGACGCAAAGGACGATATGCGAAAGGAAGTCATTGACGACCTTGAATACGAAAAAGAGTGCGAACTTGAAGCGCGCGCTCACGAAGCCGACTGTGTCAGACTTTATGGTGACTACCACGAAGAAATGGGCCTGTTGGGCAGTGGAAAAGGTATTCTCTACACCAACGACGCTGGGGAGCCAACGGGCTGGACCTAAGATTACCGACCGAGCAACCCCTACAACTCGCGAGCATTTTGTGTGTGCGCGAGTTGTTTTTGCGTAAAGAGCCAAACCCCCCTAGGGGGGTTTAGGTTTTCAAACTTATTATTTGATATGCAGGGGGTATGTGTTATATTATATATGTCGATAAGACATTAACATTCACACTCAAACAAAAGGATAAACGTTATGAGTTTTGATACCCGCAATAACTATTCAATCGGAATGAGCATTGAGCACTCATTCTTAAAACAAGCAGGTCGATCTATCGGACGTATGCCCATTCGCATAGATGGCAAGGACGTAAAGGTAGGCCAATACACAGCAGAACAGATCCACAGGTCTATTTTCAACAAGGAAACTTTGATTTTAGAGAACTATTCTCAGGGTGAAGGTAAGGACAAAACGTGGCACCGTAGAGTTCGCAAAGGACTTATTCCAACCCAAGAAGATAGAACGGAACTATTTGCTGTTGATTACTATGCAAACCAAAACGGTTCTATTCGATATGGCAACATTAAGGCGATGACGGTAAGTGCAAGTGAAAAGGTGCTTATGCGTTGGGATGAGTCTTTGCAAAAGAAGATTCCAGACGGATACCAACTATCGTTGGTAGGCAAAAAGGTTGAGATTACAAGTGGTATCGGGGTTAGTGCAGTAAGATTCTTGCTCAAAAACTCTGATTATTACGTACTCGTGCTTGTGCCTTATGATAACTACTCATCTTTTGACACACAGGCATTCATTGTTGCAGAGTTTAACTATTCTGAGTATTACAGACGTTGTGTTGCACAGAATAACTATGCGAACATACAGACAGACAAGTACTTGGATCAATACGGACTCAATGAATATGGCATATTTAAGAGAGTCAAACTTGAGCAATACGATTTTAATAATCGTGGTACAAAAGATAATCCTAAGATTGGACAGATAAGTTTGCACTGTAAGCCATTCAATATGGGTTTTCAAACTGTATATCCTATATCCGAATGGACACGTCCACCTGAGATTTGGGAAGCAAAGTTCGACCCTGCACTTTCAGACCACCAAAGTCAAGTAGATTCATATGTGTGGTCTAAGTCCGATATTGAGTTTCCACTTGAACTGTACAGATTTTAATCTGTGCAAAGCCCTTGCCATTGGTAGGGGCTTTTTTTGTGCGTATATCTTAAACCCCCCTAGGGGGGTTTTGGTTCTGAAACTTAGTGTTTGACATTCTCATTGGCTATGTTATACTATATATGTCCAAAAGGACACATTCATTAACATTAACTCAATAGGGAAGATCATGCATCAAATCTCGAAAGAGCAGGCACTCTTAAAACAAGCCATCTCAATCGTCGGACATGACGTTAAGCACTCAACCGAACAAGGACGTTTCCTTGTGAATGCACTTAACTCTGTAATGGATACAGAGCATTCAGAACAGCAGTTCGTGTATGTGGGCTGGCGTTCAGAACACTTGCCAACCTTTTCCGAATGCGAAACCTTTTGGCTTAGCCCCCAAAAGATTATGTCGCTTGAACAGTACGGTGGCTGTAGTTCTCGTAACAGAGAACTTATTCGACTTTGGGTAGCAACCTACGGACTTTACAAAGAAGTTCAAGTCAAACTCGACCCAACAACTGGGTGGTGCAGTCTTATGGACTAAGCACACGCGTGGAGACTTTGCATTGCAAGGTCTCTTTTGCTACAAAACCCAAAACCCCCCTAGGGGGGTTCTCAGTTCTGAAAGTTTATGTTTGAAAGTCTAATCTTTTAAGTTATATTATATATGTCAATAAGACATTAACTCAAACAAACAGGAGAGCGTATGCTCACACAAAAACAATTTATTGATCGAATGAACCACTATGGTGACCCTAGAGTTATCGCTGAAATGTCAAAGCCAGGTTTTGAACTTGTAAAAGACGGGTGCATTGATACCGAACAACTTCAAAACTTGATCGACATTTGGGATGACATCGGAGAGATACTTCTTAAAGATAGCGTGCTTCGTAGTGCAGTTATGAAATGGGGTATTTTGAAGGATGAGGATACTTGTGATTTTATTCACTGGAACATTCCTCACTACGAAAAGAAGATGACCTTACTGTACATTATGGTTAAATTTCCTTGTACCTTTAATCAGAGTAGCATCGATATGGTTGCCACAACAGATGGTGCAGACATTGAGTGGCCACAGATACCCGTGTCTGGCAAGTGGAAGATCTGTCCTACTTGTGAGGGCGAAGGCACATATGTCAACCCTTCGATTGACGCAGGTGGAATCAGTATGGACGAGTTTGGAAAGTGGTCCGCTGAAGAACAGGAAAGATATTTTTCTGGTTTTTATGACGTTACTTGTTCTTCTTGTAGTGGCGAGGGTAAGGTACGTGCGTACGAGTTCGGAAAAACTATCTTTTCCGATTGGGCATTCAAAAAGTATAATGCTTATCTGGCAGAGTGTGCTCGTTGTGCAGAAGAACGTGCTTGGGAAAAACGAATGGGTTGCTAATCTATTTGGAAAGAGAGCTTCGGCTCTCTTTCTTTGATTAGAACCCAAAACCCCCCTAGGGGGGTTTTGAGTTTTCTGAAGTTTATTTTTGCTATTGCGACAGTACGTGTTATATTATATATGTCCATACAAGGACGATTACTTTTTGACGAAAGGTGTTGGCTGGCTGCAGTAACAGTAGACGGGTTTGTTTTACAACACTTATTCTTATTAAGTCAGTGCACGGACTTATAAGGTAAGGCGGGTTCAACTCCCGCCCTTTCGAGTATTAAAACCCAAACCCCCCTAGGGGGGTTTTTAAGTTCTAAAAGTTTAAGCTTGCTTATCTGTATGGGTATGTTATATTATATATGTCAATAAGACATTAACCCAAACAAAGGAGCCAAGCAATGGCGACAAACAAAGAAGTGGCAAAAGCATTCTTCGAAAGAAGAGCCGCAAAATCAACGAATCTGACATCTAACGGTACGGTCTTAACATCGTACTATACACCTGTTATGCGTTGGAAAGGACGCAATCTGTGTGTGAATGAAAAAGGTATTTGGTCTAACACTACCAAGCGTCAGACCAATCCAGTTCTCGCTATGGTGAAAGATCATAATCAAAAAAACCCAGACAATCAAATAACAGTTATTAGAGATGAGTCAATCTTCTAATGGCTTTTCAAGGCTCTGCATTGCAGGGCCTTTTGATTTCGCAAAACCAAAACCCCCCAAGGGGGGTTTTGTGTTTCTGAATCTTTAAGTTGCATTTTCTGTACAAAGTGTTATTATATATGTGTTCGCAAGAACATTAACATTTAAACATAAAAGGATAAGTTATGAAACTTGAAAAATATATTGAGCAGGCTGAATCTTCGACGAAGTATGCTTTAAGAAAACTGGACTGTATAGATTATTATACGTATATGAGTATGGCCATAAACGATATAACTATCGTAGAAAGGTACCACAGCAATAGAATGCTTGCTGAGTCTTTGTCAAAAGAACATACCGAGAGAATGGCTGAGTTAAGACGTCAGTTGAGAGCAGGATATTTTGTCAACAGAAAAAATCTTTGCGCAAGAGGATTGGCAGCTTTTGTAACAGAAATCTATAGATAAGTTTAGTTCGCTCCATCGCTTTTTGCGGTGGAGTTTTTTTGAGAAACTTAAAACCCCCCCAAGGGGGGTTTTGCAAACGTTAAAAAGAGTGAGGGCTTACGCCCCCACTCAAACATTAACATCAAACATAGGAGTACCTATTCTTATATTCATATATAATTTAACCCGTTATTGCATTATTGTCAAGTTTTTAATATTACTTTTTTAAAAACCCCCCTAGGGGGGTTCTGGTTCTGAAAGTTTATGCTTGCGTATCTGTGTGGGTATGTTATAATATATATGTCCAAAAGGACAAATAACATTAACCCTTTCAAAAGGAAAAAAGATATGGCTATTAAAAGCACATACAATCGCAAAAAACAAATCAAAACAACTCGCTCATCAAGTGAAATCTTCTTAGAAGATACTCAATGTGGGCATACCAACGAAGACGGTACTGGTGAGTTCCTTATGGTTTTCAAAACGTCTGAGGGCAGTCAAGGGCACGGTGCTCAAACTCTATCATCAGAACACTTTGAAACCATCGCTAAGGCTTTCGAGTTCTACGTAGAACACGGTATCCGTACAATCGCACCTGTGCAATCTGACGAGACGCCTTTGCAGGCTTTGCAGAGAACTATTGGAGTTCAATCCGATGGCTCTATTGTATTCAAACTTTCGGGGTCTAAGGGTAGCAAATCTACAGTCATTGACAATATGGATGAGTTCAAGAGTTTTGCTCAACTCTTTCGTGAAGAAGTTAATGAGTGCAATGCGTATCTCCAATCTCTTTCAGAAGAAGATGACGTAGAAGACAACGATTAGTCGTTATCACAGGTGGGTGTTCGCACTTACCTGTTTGCTTTTACAAAACCAAAACCCCCCTAGGGGGGTTCTGGTTTTAAAAGTTTATATTGGAACTTCTGAACGAGTAAGTTATATTATATATGTCAATAAGACATTAACACATACAGGAGTAAGTATGACTAAGTACAAGTCACCCGCAAAATGGGTAAATCACACCGAGTCCGAAAAGAGAGTAATCTCTTTTAGTTTTCCAAACTACATCTTCCTTACGGAAGAAGAACACGCACGCAGAGTTGGCGTAGAAGAAAGTATCTTCAATATGATTATTGAGAAAACTTCTACAATGCCAGAGCAAGTAGGATTATTTTCTGCAAACGACTTTATTGTCTTTTGGGAAAATGAGTCTTCCAATGCAAATGTAGAGCAGTCTTTCTTTGAAAATCTTGGATTGAAAGTTTCAAACATATTGACTGTAATGGATCATGGAAATGCAATGGCAGGTATTGCAACTTGGCAACATAACGTTTATCTTACGTTTTCTTCTTAACGCAAGCGCATTGGCACGGGTCTTTTATGGCACGTGCTTTTTGCTTTGCAAACCGAAACCCCCCTAGGGGGGTTCCCGTTATTGAAACTTTATGTTTGACAAACTGTCGCAGTATGTTATATTGTATATGCTCATATGAGCGTATAACATTAACCACTAAAAAAGGAAAAAATATGTCAAGCATAAACAGATGGACATATCATTGGTATGACCCTGAAAAAGGCGTACATTACTCCCACGACTTTGTTACAGGCAACTGGCTAAGAAATGGTATCATCGAACCCACAAACACGTTCGCGTCTCACAGAATAAGTCGATTATCGGATCAGGCATTCTTAGATATGATGGACGAGTATTACAATCATTTTTCTCCAAAGAAGAAGACCAGAAGTTCTTCTTCAAAGAAATCTTCTCCTAAGGCTTCAAAGAAGATCGGGAAACTTATGAAACGTAAAAGAAAATAATCTGTATCGCAAGGTGTCATTTTGGCACCTTGTTTGCTTTGCAAACCTAAACCCCCCTAGGGGGGTTCTGGTTTTGAAAGTTTATCTTTGCGTATCTGTGCAGGCGAGTTATATTATATATGTCCAAAAGGACAAATAACATTAACCCTTTCAAAAGGAAAACAAGATATGTCTATTAAAAGTACATACAATCGCAAGAAGCAAATCAAGACAACCCGTTCATCAAGCGAAATCTTCTTAGAAGATACCGAGTGCGGACACACAGGTGCAGACGGCACTGGCGACTTTATTATGGTGTTCAAGACATCAGAAGGTAGTCAAGGTCACGGAGCACAAACTCTTAAATCTAGCGACTTTGAGAGTGTAGCAGAAGCCTTTGAGTTTTATGCAGAGCACGGTATCCGTACAATCGCACCTGTCCAGTCTGACGAAACCCCATTGGAGTCATTGCAAAGAACAATCGGAGTTCAATCTGACGGTTCTATTGTGTTCAAACTTTCGGGGTCTAAGGGTAGTAAATCCACAGTCATTGACAATATGGACGAGTTCAAGAAGTTCGCACAACTTTTCCGTGAAGAAGTGAATGAGTGCAATGCATATCTTCAATCTATTGCAAAAGAAGATAATGCAGAAGATAAAGACTAAGGTCTTGTGTGTGGGTGAGCAAATGCTTGCCCACTTTGCTTTTCATAACCATAAACCCCCCTTGGGGGGTTTTGTGTTTTTAAGTTTTATACTTGCGTATCTGTACGGATATGTTATATTATATATGTCCGAAAGGATAATCATTAACAGCATTAAAAGGATAAAATGATATGCAAGAAGATAAAGAAGCAAAAATAAAAGAGTATGATAGCAAGATTGCAAGAGTAGATTTAAGTATTAAGCGTGCACTTGAAGGTGACCGTCAACTTAGAATAAGTAAACTTAGATTTTATAGAAGACAACTCTCTCGCAGAAGACAAAGACTTATTGATGGTGTTGAGCCAAAGAAGGTTGTTGATATGACTAAAAAGCGAAAAGCAGGTAAGTCTAAATCTTCCACACCAAAATCTGTAAGCAAGATTGGAAAGATGATGGATAGATCGAAAAGACGCTCTAAGTAATCTGATTGCAAGACCACAACTGTGGTCTTGTTTTTTGCCACAAACAAAACCCCCCTAGGGGGGTTTTGCGTTTTTAACTTTTATGCTTGCACGTCTGAGTCAATATGTTATATTATATATGTCCGAAAGGATAATCATTAACAGCATTAAAAGGATAAAACAAAATGCATACACAAAAAGAAATGGGCGCATTAACGCTTAACTACTACATCAACTCTTGCCTTCTTCAACTCATTGACAGCATATGCATAGATGAAGTGATTGAACACACATATGAATGCTACGTAATGCACGAAGATTACGGAGATACAGAGTGCATTGATACTTTTACAGTTCAGGTAGTAGGTGATTGCTATATGGCAAAAATCTTCTGCGGAACAAAAGAGGAGGTCACTCTTTTCAAAGAAGAGATGTTCGAACTGTTCGGGTTCTTTAACGGTATCTATCAGCAACACAGAGTTCTGACACCCGAAGAGAGAGAGCATAACGAGAAGAACAGTGGTGTTCCGTCTTGGGAACTGCCGTTCTAATTGCATACGAAAGGTGAGCGCGTGCTCACCTTTTAATCTGTCAGAAAGGAAACCCCCCTAGGGGGGGTTTTTTTTATTTGCAAAAAAAACTTGACACATCTTTTTGCGTGGGTTATATGTACTTGCATATAAACGTAAAGGAGGTTATATGGATATGTCAGTAGAGTTCTTGGAACTTATATTTAATGCAACAGAAGGTAAAGGAATAGTTTTGCTTGGTGACGAGTCTGCTTTTCTAAACTCTTTTGATAACGTTTCTAGAATAAGCGTAAGTGCGGACGGAAATAATAGGTATGTCTTTTCAACAGACACAGATGGAATTATGTGTGATATGATTTTATCATACGATGAAGATTATGAGAATTCTTTTGTCAAGATAAACTACGAAGAAGAAATTGAAAACTTTGAGTTTATTACTATGTTGGTTGAAATGATTGTAAGGCACAATGCTGTTTTTAGATTAAAAAGAACTAAAGTTCTTAATCCAAATGAGAGACATACTTCCGTTTCAGAAGAAGATGCAGAAGAATCAGAGTTTGATACTGAATGGATCTAAGCGCGCGCAAGAGAGTTACTTATGTGACTCTCTTTTGTTTTAGCAAAAGAAAACCCCCCTAGGGGGGTTTTGGGTTTCTCCCAAAATAAGTTGCATTGTCAGTTGGACTATGTTATAATATATATGTACCGATAATGGTGCATTACATTAACCCATATAACTTAAACATTAAAAGGATAGTTATGACTACTTATAAACCGTCACAATACCAACAAAACGTATTTAACTTTATTAATAACAATCGTGGTTCTGCCGTTATTCAAGCCGTTGCTGGTTCTGGAAAAACGACAACTATTGTCACAGCATTGCAAAGTATTCCAGCAGACAAGAAGGTTCTTATGCTTGCTTTCAATAAGTCTATTGCAGAAGAACTTACAGCAAGAGTTCCTAAGCACGTTAGAGTAAAGACTTATCACTCTTGTGCTTTTGGTGCATATCGCTTTCAAATGAAGTTTGTAAAAGTCGATGCCAATAAACTGACTAAAATCATTAAGGATGTGTTGCCCGAAGATAAAAATCAGTATTTTGGACTTATCAAAAGACTTGTTGCTTTGGCAAAATCACACGCGATTGGATACTTAATGGGAGATACTCGTCAAGACTGGATTGACTTGGCAGACAAATTCGATCTGTTCAATACAAAACTTGACTCTGATTTTGATGTAAATGAACTCTTGCACTATTGCAAACTCGTGTATGCAGAGAACAATAAACTTAAGAAGATTGTAGATTTTGATGATATGGTTTTATTCCCACTCATCTTCAATACAAACTTCTTTAAGCAAGATTACATCTTTGTAGATGAAGCCCAAGATACTTCTTCTGTTCAGAGAGAGTTGCTCAAAAGAATGCTTAAACGAAATGGCAGATTGATTGCGGTGGGTGACAGCGCTCAAGCGATTTACGGTTTCAGAGGTGCAGACTCAAACTCTATGCAAGCGATTGTGAATGAGTTTAATGCAACTGAAATGCCTTTGTCAATCTGCTACCGTTGTTCTCAATCTGTAATCACAGAAGCACAAAAGTGGCACCCTAAGATTTTGCCTTTCAGTCAATCTCCTAGCGGTTCGGTTGTTAGACTTTCACAGTATGAACAATCAAACTTTAAGAGTACTGACGCTATCATCTGTAGAAATACAGCGCCAATCATCACAATGGCATTCTCTCTTATCAGTAAGGACATACCCGTGAATGTGTTAGGCAGAGATATCGGTAAAGGTCTTGTATCATATATCAAATCAATGCGATGTGATAAGATTTCAGACTTGCTTTCAGAGATTGAAAGAGATTATATGAAATCTATTGCAAATCTTGATAAAGATGATGACGCTGCCAAGATTGAACGATTGAGTGATAGGAAGTCAGTGGTTCAGATTTTTGCTAAGAACTGCATTGATGAAGAAGTTGATACGTTATGTGTTCTCATTGAAAACTTCTTTGGTGATGATGATAACGATAACATTACTCTTTGCACTGCTCATAAGTCAAAAGGACTTGAATGGGATAGAGTATTCATCTTAGATGAGCACTTGTTTATGCCTAAGTGGGTGCGAAAAGACTGGGCTATTCAGCAAGAGAAGAACATTGTCTATGTTGCCATAACACGTGCCAAGAGAGATTTGTTCTATATTAACTCTGGTTGCTGGAAATAAACTTTAAGTTTCCTGCGCATAGAGAGAGTGTTCATTCACTCTCTCTTTTTGTGCGCAAAAAGAAAACCCCCCCTAGGGGGGGTTTGATGTGCATAAAAAACATAAGCGCAAAGATTGCGCTTATGAAAAATTAAAATATTTTTTCAAATCTTAATAACTATATTCTTCTGAGTCATCTTCTTCTAACTCATCAATTCTGTTTACAACGTTTGAAATAACCCAGTCAACTGGAAATACATACTGATCATACCAGTCTGGCGGATAGCAAAGAGGATCTCCATTTTTATATTCCTCAAAGAGTTCTCTCTGCTCTCTCTTAAGAATAGGCAAAATTCTTTTAAGCTCTGAAAGAGGAATTCTGTCAAAAGAACCATCTTCCTGTGACTCCTTCACATCATAATGACTGAGATTTTTTTCAAATAATTTATGTTGCTCCGACATAATATCTGCTCCTTTATGTATTTTTAATGGCGAACCGAATTGTTCAGCATAATAATGGTATCACGTGCCATACCAGTAGTCAATGTTTTTTTCAAATATTTTACTCAAACCCCCCTAGGGGGGTTTTAAGTTTCTCAAAAAACATCTTGACATATCTGCTGGGTATGTTATATTATATATGTCAGTAAAGACACATTAACAGCATAGCAAAAGGATAAAAGATATGCAGACACCTACTAACAAAGCACACTTGCAGATTATGAAGATTGTAAAACAATACCTAAGAGATAAGGGGAAACTACATTGGGGAGCAAACGCAACTTGGAAACGAGCAAAGTTGATTCCCGATACCGTTAGTTTCGGAGTTTATTGCGAAGAGACTGATACTGAACTTGACACATTGGATGATTTGGCAGGGAAATGTATCGACCCATTTAACGCTTTTGGTAATGAAAAACAACCTTTCAGTTATCGAAAGTTCTTGGATCACTTTCAAGACAATAATCCTTCTTGGATGACGTCACAAATCATTGCAAATCACATTATATATACCGTAAATGGCTACTATCGTGGTTCAGAAGAACTCTTTCGTGGGCAGTCACAAACTGTACGCATAGTAAATCAGTGGGTATATAGTGGGCAAAGACAAGTGAAAACTATCTACGGAAATATTTACACTATCAGCAACTCTCGCAAAAAACTCTCTTGGGAGTTTGAGGGATTTGTAAACGATGATACCAAAACTATAACCGTATGTGAATAGACATACACAGACAGAACAGTGGGCATACGCCTGCTGTTTTTGTTTGTCAAAAACAAAACCCCCCTAGGGGGGTTTTGGTATCTTAATTATTTGCTGGACGTCACGCACATACGTGTTATACTATATATGTAAGAGAGATTGATGTTCCGTCAATCTGAAAAATCATTTCTTACTTCTAAAACTCGCAAGCAAAATGGCGCTAGGGTTGCTTAGTTTTGCCATTGCTCTGTTTTAGAAGTAAGAAATCGGACAGATTTTCCGAAAAAGTTTCAACTTTTTTCTTAGAAAGTTTTTAAGCACGCGCATTTTAGAACGCGTTCCAAAAGATAAACGAAGAAAGAAAATAAAGAAAACATTCGTTGAAAGACTGGACACTACAAAGCCAAAGGTACCTTTGGTAGCAGAGCAGAGAGTTGGTGGTTAGCACAATCCTTTCGCTCTGCGTTTTGTAGTGTCAAAACCAAAACCCCCCTTGGGGGGTTTTATAAAAAAATAAAAAAGTTTGCTTTTTTAGTTGAAAAAATTTCCCAGTCGGTTATAATATATATGTAGGGAGCAAGACAAGATGCCCAAAACAAAGATCCTTGAAAACACAAACAAAACGCATATGGACCCATAGCTCAATGGTTAGAGCGCTCGACTCATAATCGATCGGTTCCAGGTTCAAGTCCTGGTGGGTCTACCACTTTGTTCATAAGATGTGCATGCGCATATCTCCTTTTGTTTGTTAATGTTAATGCTCCTGACACAGGAAGGAAACAGTTACTTTACTAAACCCTTCCTGTGTCTTTTTTTTTGAAAAGAAACCCCCCTAGGGGGGTTTTGAGTTTCTCAAAAAACATCTTGACATATTTGAACATATCTGTTATATTATATGTACATTAAAAGGAGCGACCTATGAACTTTACTTTTCTTTCAAATCTTCCCGAACTAACATACAGAACTTATTCCATACGTAAAAAGAATGGAAAACTTAGAACCATTACTGCACCCAACTCTTATTTGAAATACTGTCAAAGAGAGATTATGGATTATCTTAATACAGTACCTTTATCTGACTCTGCTCACGGATTTATAGAAGGAAGGTCTATTGTTTCCAATGCTATAAACCACGTAAATAAAAGATACGTTTTAAACATTGACTTAAAAGATTTCTTTCCATCTGTCACAAGAGATAGGGTTGAGAACCTATTTGAAGAACTTAATATGCCAAAAGAGTGTGTTGATGTTGTTCTTCTAAATGATGTCTTGCCACAAGGCTCTCCCTGCTCTCCTGTCATATCAAATCTAATATGCAGAGATATGGATAAGGATATGGAAGAATATGCCTTATCTCTTAACTTGTCTTATTCAAGATATGCAGATGATATGACATTTAGTGGTGACAATATAAATCGTGATGTTATAAATCATATCTATTCAATCGTACGTAAGCACAAACTTATTGTGAATAAAGAAAAGACAGTTGTTCTTGGCAGACACAAGCGACAACTTGTAACTGGACTTGTTGTCAATGAGAAAGTTTCTATTCCAAAAGAAACTCGTAAAAGAGTGCGAGCAATGATGCACCAGTTTGATACTCTTACAGAGTATGAACAGCAATACTTAGTTGGTATGAATGGTATTCATCAAATGATTGTTAAAGGCACATAGGCTTTAAGGGGAGAGTTCTGCTCTCTCCTTTTGGATTAAAAATTCAAAACCCCCCTAGGGGGGTTCCAGGGTGCAAAGATTTATACTGGACAATGCGTATGTGCGTGTTATATTATATATGTGAGAAGGTTAGATGTTCCGTCTAGCAAGACACACAGCATTCTTTTCTTTTACGAGAAAAGAATGTTCTGAAAATAATTTCCAAATAATCTATAAATTAAACGAAAACTTTGTCCGAATTTCCCAGGGAACTTCGTTTAATTAGTATGGTCACAGGGACCGTTCTTTGGATTTGTTGGTTTGTGTCTATCCGTAAGGATAGGCACTCGACTTGAATAGGCGCTTAACGGCGTCTATTTTAAGTACAAACCCAAAACCCCCCTAGGGGGGTTTTGGGGTATAAAGATTTATACTGGACAAAGAACACTGACGTGTTATATTATATATGTAAGAGAGATTGATGTTCCGTCAATCTGAAAACCCTTAACCAAACCACTGCGTTGCTTTGGTTAAATAAAAGATATTTTTTCTCAGGATTAAACGAAAACTTTGTCCGATTTTGGCCTCCTCTTTCGTTTATTATATAGATGTTAGCGAGTGCTAGGATTTGTTGAGAAGAATAAAAGGGGCTTGTGTCTATCCGTAAGGATAGGCACTCGACTTAAACAGGTGCTTAACAGCACCTGTTTTAAGTACAAAACCAAAACCCCCCTGGGGGGGTTCTAGGGTACGAAAGTTATTACTCGCATTGTTTTGTGAGCACGTTATATTATATATGTAAGAAGGTAGGACGTTCCGTTCTGCTGACAATCAAAACATTCCAAGTTCGCTTCATCGAAATGGTCGCAGTTCCATTTCGCTGAACTTGGAATGTTTTAAATAAAAGATGAACGTTCATTCATCTTTATTGTTCAATTAGGATCTTACGGCCATAACGAAATTAAAAATGAAAAAAAACTCACTTTTTCAAGATTGTTATTGACGCGCGCATCCGAACTTGATACAATATAAACATACTAGGATTTGCCTCCAAGTATGAATGAGTTTCGATAACTGCTTATCGGTAATCGAAAAATCTAAACCTACTATATTCTCGTGCCGAAACCACGTCGAGTAAAGTAGGTTTTCTCTCGACACTAAATTGACTTAGCACTCTGTATTTCTAGATTACAGTTTCGCTAAGTAAAAGGGACTGCATACGCAGACGAATGGGCTAGCCACTTTCGTCTTGCTGTATTGCATTGTCCCCCTTTTTAGTGCAGAGTACAAAACCCCCCTTGGGGGGTTTTTCTTTTTGAAAAAAGCAAAAAAGTATTTGACTTGTGCGTGTTCGTGCGTTATAATATATATGTTGAAACATTACAAAAGGAGGTTTTCAATGTTTAAAAATGTTTGTTTCTTAGATACAGAAACTACTTCTCTAAATCCAAAGACAGGTCAGGTCATTGAGTTGTTTATTGCTAAGTTTGATTCAGAAGGTGTAAGAACAGATCATATGTTCAGAATGTTATTTGATGAAGATAGTGCGGATAAGAAAGCACTTGAAATCAATAAGTATTATGAAAGAAAAGATTTATGGCATAGCGCAAGACCATTTGAAGATTATGCACATATCATTATAGATGTTCTTATGGGTAGCACCATCATTGCACACAACGTATCTTTTGATGCTTCTTTCTTAAAGGAAGAGTTCGCTAGATGTGGTATTTTAAAAACCCCTTGGAAAAGACCTGTTGACACATACTCAATCGCTAAGTTTATGCTTGAAAACAGTGCTCTTTATTCTTGCTCTTTAAAGTCTTTAAGATATTTCTTTGACCTTCCTAAGTCATCTAATCATACAGCAAAAGACGATGTAGAAGATATGATTAAGATTGTAAGACATATGCAGTCTTATAGAGATAGTAAGTTAAAAAGACTTAAGTACAAAGCGTCTTTCTTTATTAGATCAAAAAGAATTTCTTGTTAATTATGTTTATGGCGCAGAAACCCCATCTGTGCCATTTTTCTTTTTTGAGAAAAAGAACCCCCCAAGGGGGGTTTTGATTTTAAAATCAAAACTTTTATATTGACAGGCAAATAAAAATATGATACAATAAATGTGAAGCATATGTAACAACGAAAAAGGAGAAAAGTTATGACTTCTAAATATAAAAAAATAAAAATGATTCTAAAAGAAAAAGAAATATCTTTAAAGCAATATAAGTATGGCAGACCTCACAAAAGACTTTCTGATGAATGGTTAAGTTACAGAAGAGAACTTAATGTTGTGCGCTTTTTAAACACATATCTGTTCTATGTAAAGCACTCAGGTGAAAGATCAGTATCAGAAATAAAAAAAGATGTTTGCTTTTATACCAAATCAGAATACTCAACATTTTGCTTTCTTCCAGGAATCATAAAGATTTACCCCTCCGATGATAAAAGAGCAGACGAAGTTTTTTATCGTCAAGAGTGCAGAATGACTGTTGGAACCAAAACATATCTTTTGCCAGAGATACTAGATATAGTAAATATATACTCAGACATAAATGATATAAGCGGATCTCTAAAAGATAGATGTGAAATCTTTATCGAAGAGACAAAAGATTATCGGGATTGGTTAAAGAAAGCAAATCCTTTTATGTAAATAACTCAGGCCTCACTTGTTGGGGTCTGATCTTTTTAGTATTTAAAACCCCCCTAGGGGGGTTTTGAGTTTTTGCTTTAAAACTCAAAAAAAGACTTGCATTGTGGTTTTAAGTGTGCTATATTTACTTTGTGGGTTTCGCCTACACAATACAATATTTCATATCACTTAAAAAGGAGATACATATGAACAAAGAACTTATTTTTGATTCTCTCAGTTGGGAGAACATTATTGACGACAGAAACATTCAAAATCTTAGCAAAGAAGGTATGTCTTTCTTTATAAAAGATTATTTGTTTGAACAAAAGAAAGATAGTCTAAAACAATACACTACTAACATTTGTACAAGTATTGTAAGAAACTGCTTTGATCAGTTACAGCAAAGGGCTTCAAACTTTCGGAATGTTGTACTTGATGATAATCTTGCCGTTGGGTTTGACCTTGTTTGTGAAAACTTAAAAGATAAGAATAGCATTCTGCGCAATAGCACACATGTTTATTGGAACTTTGAAAGAGATGTGTCTTTTTGTAAGTCACTATTGGGTATTGAGTCATACACAGGCGACTTTCGTGACGATTATGTTTTGTATCCAAATATGTCAAAGGAGTTTCTTTCTGATGCATTTAAGTCAATAAAGCGCAGTGATGGATATATGGAAAAGAGATGGTACTATGCTAGTGCTATGCTTAACTATGGACTTATTGATGAAGATAGTTTTAAACTATTTACAAAGAATCTTTCAAAAGTTATGCGACAGAAAGCATTTGAAGTCACAAATCATCTTATTAATACTGTCAGAAATATTATTGAAAAGGGAGAGTATGACAAATATAGATTTACAGAAGATGAATTTAAATCGCTTTTGTTCTCATATAAAATGATATGTTTTAATACAGTAAAAGATTTGGACTACTTTGCACAGAGAAACTTTATTCGTTATATTCGATATGAAGATTTGCCTTATCTTATTCCTTTGTCTAGCAACTTCCGTTATCAAGATATGTTCTTTGATAGGGTAGATGAACTTAGAAAACAGCAAGAGAAAAAGAAAGGCGATAACTAAAAGTCTAAGAATCTTTCATAAGAGTGGTTAGTTTTAGCCACTCTTTTCTTTTGCAGAAAAGAAAAACCCCCCTAGGGGGGTTTTATATTTTTAATATAAAAATATAAAAAGTTAAAAAACTTGATAAAGTTCCTTGACACTATTCTAGTAGTCGGTTATATTATTATTGTTAGGACAACCTAACTAGCCTAGTAAAACATAACCCATATATAAAAGGAGCAAAAAATGGCTACAAATTCTCAAATGATAAAAGAAATCCGTTCTTATCTTTCTAAGTTCGATAAGTCAATAGACGCAAAAAGTTCTATTACTCGCTTTACAGCAAAAGAAGCGTCTAAGATTGTTGAAGTGTTGGTCAAAGAACCTATTCAGTCTGACAGCACATCTTTGTTGCGGCAAAACATTAAAAACTGGTCTATGCAAAAGAGTTCTGACCTTATTCCAAATGGTGCAAATCTTGAAAACATTCTTTCTCAAATTAGAAAAAAGAGTGCAAAACTTGAAAGCAAAGCCAAAAGTTCTGACGTTGCAAGTGTTCCATCTGTTGATACAAATGTATCTATACAGCAGATTGATTGGAATATGGTTATCTGTAAAGCGATTGAGAACCACGATGTATCAACAATTATGATTGAGAATGGTTCTATTGTTATTGACTTTAAGTAAGGTTCAATAAGCAATCAGTATTGCAAGGTCTGACTTTTGTCAGGCCTTTTGTTTTTTATAACGACCCTTCTCTTTTGTCAGAAAGAGAACCCCCCAAGGGGGGTTTTGGAAAATAACATTTTCCCAAAAAACTTAACTTTTTACTTGCAAGTTTTGCAAAATATGACTATAATAAGTTAGAACATCTAAACAGGGAGAGTTATGCGTACAGCAATCAAACCAAAAAAGTTTAAGCGACTTAGATCAATGCTAGGTCTTTCAGAAAAGAAAAGAGCAAAAACTTATTTTCTTCGTGACGAAATGGAAGTTATTGTGTATAGTATTCTTGGCAAAAGAGTTGAGTGTACTGATACTGGAACTTACTTTTACAACAACCTATCCAATCTAGGATTCAAAAAGCAGGTGACTATTGATAGCCATCCTACTTTGGAGAATATGAACTTTCTGTTAAAGAAAGTGGATGAAAAGAGAAAAGAAGCAGAAGGTTCTGTTATCTCTGGCAGAACTAAGAGAACTAGAAAATCTTCTTCTCGTGAATCTGTAAATAACGTTCTTAAAACTGTTAGTGTCCCAAAAGCAAGCGTTAGCGTGCAAGCAGACCCAGTCACAAGAGCGATTGTTGAAAAGATTTCTTCTCAAAGTCTAGATACTTTATCATTTGAAAATGGTAAAGTGGTATTTTCATTTAAGTAAAGATTAACAGATAGGTGTTCTAACTAAGGGATGGTGTCAAGCCATCTCTTTTTTATTGTCTAATAAAAACCCCCCTTGGGGGGTTTTGAAAATTATTTTCAAAAAAGTTTGCACTTTTTATTGACAAGCCAAAAAAAACGGGCTATAATATATATGTAAGGTTGATGAGATGATTTGATCTTACAAAGTTCTTTGAAAATATGCACTCGTAGCTCAGTTGGATAGAGCAATCGCCTTTAAGTTTAATATATCAAATTATTTGGTATAATATAGGAGCCCATATATCGAAACAGAAAGGTATATGGTGGATGGCGCCATAACGGGGAAACCTTAACAGTTAAAGCTGATGGCAATCCCGTGGAAACTTATTATTTTTGGAGTTTTATTATGATATATCATCATACAAAAAACAAAGGAGATTTAGGCGTCTTGAAGGCTAAATGTGACTTAACAGAAAAAGGTTTTTTAACTTTAAGTCCAGATTCAGAACACTCCCCTTTTGACATAGTAATATGGAAAGATGGCTTGTTTAAGTCTGTACAGGTTAAATATAGATCTCTAAAAGAAGGTAAAATAACCATTAATTTTAGATCTTGTTACTCTTCTTCTGCGGGAACAAAAAATATAGCAATTAACAAATCCTTTGTTGATATATATTGTTTGTATTGTCCAGATACAGACAATTGCTATTATTTTGATCCAAAGAAATTTAATAGTTCGGTTACATTTAGGGTAGAGACTCCAAAGAATGGTCAGAAGAAAGGAATAAACTTTCTAAAAGACTATTGTGAGGTTCCGTAGAGACTATACGCGTCACACCTGAAACGGTGAAGAGATAGTCCAGACCACAAACATAAAAGTTTTTATGGCAGGGAAATCTGTAGTGGTATGCTAAGCGATCGGTCATAGGTTCGAATCCTATCGAGTGTATTCTTTTTTATTCACAAACCCCAAGAACAGGAGATTGTTATGGGAAAAAACAGCGGAAATAGTGGCTCTGGTGGTCGCGGACAAGGAAACGGTGGCGGTTGGCCATCAACAACAGGAAATCCTTCTGGTGGCGGCAGATCAAATGCCCCATCTGGTAAGGGCAAGTAACATATATTTTATGTTATATTATATATATGTTGTGCTAGTAACTGCTTTATGATAAAGATTTGTAAATCACAATTTATATAGGGCTGCTGAAAAGTAGAGTCTGTGGGAACACGCGACAGACACTTTCCTTTTGATGTTAATGTTTTAAAGACACCAGCTTTTGTTGGTGTCTTTTCTTGTCACATCAAAACCCCCCTAGGGGGGTTCTTTTTTTTATTCAAAAAAAGAATAAAAAAGCCTTGACGTTCTGACTGTGGCACGTTATATTGTATATGTTGAAAGGGAACGGTTCTCTTGAAACATAACCTATAAAACATTGCTATTAAAAGGAGCAGAAAATGGATATTATCCAAACAAAAACAATCATTAAATCTTTTCCAAAGCGTTCTATTATGTTGCACGCAAAACACGGTGTAGGTAAATCATCAGTAGTCAAAGAGAGTGCTGACGAGTTAGGTATTCAGTGTGTCGATGTTAGACTTTCTCAATGTGAAGTTGGTGACATTAAAGGCTTGCCTTATACTAAAACAGACGATGATGGAAATAAATCAGTTCATTTCGCAAAGCCTGAATGGTATCCAAAAGACCCTAACAGTTCGGGTATCTTATTCTTTGACGAATTGAACAGAGCCAGTAAAGAAGTTCTTCAAGCAGTATTTGAGATTTGCTTAGATAGACGCTTAGATGGACTTGACTTACCCGATAAGTGGATCATTGTATCTGCTGTGAATAGTGACGATGAATACGATGTTGTCGATTTAGACCCTGCATTGCAAGACCGTTTCTTTCATATTGACTTTGAACCATCGGCAAAAGACTGGTTGTCTTGGGCAGGAAAGAATGGTGTTCATCAGGCTATTACGCAGTTTGTTGCTCGCAATGAAAATCTTCTTGATCCACCAGTAGGAAACTTAGAAAGTGGCAGAGTTTATCCTTCTCGTCGCTCTTGGGTAGCCTTTAATGAGTTCATCAGCAACTTAGACCTTATTGAGAAGAACGATGAAATGTTAGTTCTTTGTGCAAAAGGTTGGTTAGGCAGAGAAGTCGCGATTATGTTCCAAAAGTATGTGAGTTCAGAGTTCAGTATTCTAGAAGCAAAAGATGTTATTGATGATTTTGAAAAGAATAAAGATGACATTGAAGCGTCTTGCTCTGATATTGAGATTATATCTTCACTTGCAAGATCAGTTATCGAAGAATGTAATAAGAGAAAAGCAAATAGATTTGGAGATAGTCAGAAAGAAAATGTCTATAACTTCTTTATGATGTTGCCAAACGATGTTGCTAGTGACACTTGGGTTGGCTTGCTTAATGGCAGTAAGACTAAGAAACTTGCTATTTCTTGGCAGGCAAAACCTGAGATTGCAGAGCGTCTTTCAGAGATTTATCTTTCCAGTTAATGTATTCTAAAAAAAGTGCTCGGTTTTCTTATCCTTTTTCTGAGCACTTTTCTCTGATACTCTTAGTTCTTTTGAGTATCAGAGTTTTTCTTTTTGGAAAAAAGAACCCCCCTAGGGGGGGGTTTTTGCGAGCAAAAAAGTTATTGACAGCGAAACCATATCGTGATATAATCTAAGTACCAAGTGAAAAAACACTTGTAATAAACGTAAAGGAGTAAAAAGTATGAAGTATGAAATAAGTAAAGATGTCAGAAAGTATTTGAAATGTTCTGATGAGCAATATATAGAACTAAACTTAAAGTTAGAAAGAGCGTATATAGAACTTGAAAAGGGAAATTTTTCAAGGTTTGGATCTGTTTATCCCGAAGAACTGTCTTTGTGGTTTGGAACTCTTAACTTTCAAAGATTTTTTTCTGACAGAAAGTTGTTTAGCAATAATGCGATAAATGATATTATTCTTGAAAATAGAGAAACTTTTATTAAATTTATAGAAACCGAAAAAGTATCTGATATAGGCGATAAAGATTATGACAGTTATTTTTATAACCTAAAACCATTCGGAAAGAATAATCTTTATTATCTTGTAATAAGTTATTTTATATACGCAAGTATGTTGCTTGAAGGTTCAGATAGGTACTACTGGGAGGGTGATTCTAATCGTTTTGGGCGAGAAAGAGGAGAAGATAACTTTATGTTGATTGTAGAATCTATTGCAAGTTATTTTACTGACGATTTCTTTTCAGATATGTTAGACTCTATACCGAAAAATATAAATGATGATATATACAGAAGAAGTTGTTTTGGTTCGGGATTATATGAAAACATATCTAAGGGTCTTACGGCAATAAAAAGTTCTCTTAATGGTTCTGATAAATTTACTTTTGATAGATATGAAAACTTATCAGTTCTTTTAGGTGAAAAAATCTATAAGTATTATAAGGATGAAGTTACAGACATAGTCGGCAAAAGTTTATCCGATTGGAGCCACAGAGAAATATATTCTTATCTTTATGAATATATTTCTAGTGACAACTGTGATATGGAACTGTCAAAAGGTGTAAGGGAAAGAATGAGAGAATCTTTCTTAAAGCAATCATACAGAAACAATAAGTATATCCTTTATTATTACTACTGTATGTTGATAGAAAAAATCAGTAAAGGGTCAATAGATAGTATGATAAAAGACATAAAGTCGCTTGATCTGGATGAAAGATCAGGAGTTTATTGTGCATATATTTCAAAGGGTTATGGTAATAAAAAGTTTTTTAGAAAAATGAGATCCGAATCTTCTGGAAAGGTTTCTCTAAGAGCATTAAACTTTTTAATCAAAAGAAGGTTTTTGTTTGGTTCAGACTATCTACAATACGTTTCTCAGTTCAATGATACAAGGGTTTCAGATGTTGCAGAGTTTTTGGTCAGTCACTCTCCGAAAGAAAATCTTACTGGTCTTTTGGGTAACCCATTTACGTCAAAAGATAAGATTTTCAAAAGATTAAACGAAAAATAATAACTCAGGTGATAATAAGGCTCTTCTTTTTAGATGAGTCTTTTTATCTTTTTAAAGATAAAACCCCCCTAGGGGGGTTCTTTTTTTCGTCAAAAAAAGGAACAAAAGTGCTTGACATATCCTTATAGATCAGATAGAATAGTATTGTGGCTGGGGCAATTCAGTCTTGGTCATTTCTCACTAAATATGAACCATTTAAATAAAGGATAAGAAAATGGACATTATTCAAACAAAAACAATCATTAAGTCGTTTCCAAAACGTTCTATTATGCTACACGCCAAGCATGGTGTTGGTAAGTCATCTGTTGTAAAAGAGTCAGCACAAGAGTTAGGCATTCAGTGTGTTGATGTTAGACTTTCTCAGTGTGAGGTTGGTGACATTAAAGGTCTGCCTTATACCAAGACAGATTCTGATGGTAACAAATCAGTTCACTTTGCAAAACCTGAATGGTATCCAAAAGATCCAAACAGTTCTGGTATTCTATTCTTTGATGAATTGAATAGAGCAAGCAAAGAAGTTCTTCAAGCAGTATTTGAGATTTGCCTAGATAGACGCTTAGATGGGTTAGACTTACCTGATAAGTGGATTATTGTGTCGGCAGTGAATAGTGATGATGAGTATGATGTTGTAGATTTAGATCCAGCATTACAAGATCGTTTCTTTCATATTGACTTTGAGCCGTCAGCGAAAGATTGGCTTTCTTGGGCTAACAGAAATGGTATTCATCAGGCTATTACTCAGTTTGTGGCTAGAAATGAAAATCTTCTTGACCCACCAGTAGGCAACTTAGAAAGTGGCAGAGTTTATCCTTCAAGACGTTCTTGGGTAGCGTTTAACGAGTTTGTTAGCGATTTAGACCTTATTGAAAAGAATGATGAGATGTTAGTTCTTTGTGCAAAGGGATGGCTTGGTCGAGAAGTAGCCATTATGTTCCAAAAGTATGTAAGTTCAGAGTTCAGCATTCTAGAAGCAAAAGACGTTATTGATGACTTTGAAAAGAACAAAGATGATATTGAAGCCTCTTGTTCTGACATTGAAATCATCTCATCTCTTGCAAGATCAGTTATCGAAGAATGTAACAAGAGAAATGCAAATAGATTTGGTGACAATCAGAAAGAGAATGTTTATAACTTCTTTATGATGTTACCAAATGATGTTGCTAGCGATACTTGGGTAGGTCTTTTGAACGGTAAGAAAACTAAGAAACTTGCTATCTCTTGGCAAGCAAAGCCAGAAATCGCAGAACGCCTTTCAGAGATTTATCTTTCTAGTTAATAAGATTTGTTTATAGGTTGATTGATTGGGGTTCAGACTTTGTCTGTTCCCCTTTCTTTTTGATTCAAAAAGAAAACCCCCCTAGGGGGGTTTTTTGCCTACAAAAAAGTTATTAACAAAATTATTGACAGTGCTATCGGTATATGATACAATAAAAATAAAAAGGAGCGAAAATGCGATACGACCATAATAACTTAGGACATAGATTTTTACTTGGTGCAAACATAATCTCTGCGCTTGAAGATTTGAATTTTTCAGAAACTGTTCTGGATGAAAGAAATCGAGAGGTCACAATGGTAAGACTTTCCGTCTGCGGAAACTATAAGATTGTTGTATTTACAACAGTTAATATTACTGATAGAATGACAAGGTCTATTGGAAAAGACGCAATCAGAGTTTTGTTGTTGAAGAAAAAGGGTGAAACAGAAGTCTTTTCTCCAGTATCAAAAAACAAAAGAGTCTTTCGAGTTGGAAAGATTGAGGCTATAAAGGAAAGAGTTGTGGCTTCAGTAAGAGAGTGTGCAATGCTGGCAAAAGAGTTTAAGGACAAAAGTTGCAAGTCTTGTGGCGGAAGCGTGTTTCTGTCTAAAAAAGGAAACTGGGTTTGCGAAAAGTTTTGTTGGACTAACTAAGGAGAACTAATATGAAACTTGTAAAAGAGAACTTGGGTCATCATATTTTGGCAATCTCAATTTTGGAGGATAAGTTTTCGGAACTGGGATTTTTTTATGAGAATGGTATTTTTCAAAAATATATTAACGGTAAAAAGAGATCAAAGAACAAAACATTTGCAATTAAAATATATATGGGAAGATTTGACTTGAATAGAAAAATCTTTCTAAATGATGCTGTTGCAGATAGGGGTATCTTAATTGTGCTGTCTGTATCTCATAGCAACAAACAAAAGCACTTCTATACTGACTTTGAGTTATGTGAGCAAAAGATACCACTATTTGGTTCTGATATGGATACCGTTCTGAAAGAAATAGATGGCGCGTTTAGAAATATGAAAAAGCATTGCAAGAACACAAAGATATCATTCTGCAAAACCTGTTGTATGAGTTATATGATAGATGATCAATCTCCTAACCATATTTGTCAGTACGGCTAAGAGGTTGAGTTTTTTGAGAAACTCAAAACCCCCCTAGGGGGGTTCTTTTTTTCGCCAAAAAAAGAATATATAGGCTTGACATAGGGATTTAGATCGGTTATAATAATAGTGCTTATTAAACCTAAACATTCTACAAAAGGAGAACATAATGAATAAGCAAGTCAAAAATAAACTCGAAAGTGCTATCTCTCAGTTAGTTATCCGTTATCCTATCTATGGTACGGTCTTTTATTTCCTTAACAAAAAGCCTAACAATACTATTCCTACAATGGGTGTTGGTGTCATTAGAAAGGTTGATTTAGCCTTATACTACAACGAAGATTTTGTTCAGAAACTTACTCTGACAGAGTTACTTGCAGTATTAAAGCACGAAGCATTACACGTTTTGCTTCATCACTTAGTACGTCAGAAGTATTTCTCTTACAATATGAAAGGCTACAATATTGCCGCAGATATGGCGATTAACACTCATATTGTTGGTTTGCCTGATGGTGCTTTGTATCCAAAAGCGTTCGGACTTGAAGATGATAAAAGTTCAGAATACTACTATGAGAAACTTAAACAAAAGGCAGAAGAAAGTGGAGAAGGTGATAACTTTTTCGATAAGTATGAAACTACTGATGATCACAGTATGTGGGAAGATTTTGATAAAGACATCATTTCTGAAAAGGTAAGAAAGATTGCTGATGACGCTATTAAGGCACAAGACAGTAAAGGTTGGGGCAACATAAGTGGAAACTTAGTTCAAGAAATCTTATCGGCTAATAAGCCAGTTGTCAATTGGAAGAAACAGGTTAGATACTTTATCAATCAGTTAGTTGTAGTCGGCAGACAATCTACTCGTTCAAGAGATAACAGAAGAACAGCAGAGTTATATCCTTATCTTTATGCAGGTTCTAAAAGACGCTATTCTAGTAAGTTGCTTGTTGCTTTTGATACAAGTGGTTCAGTGTCTGACGCAAAACTCAAAGCCTTTCACGCAGAGTTAAACGGTATGATTGATCACGTTCAGACAGAGATTATATTCTTTGATACTCAGTGTTATGACAAACCAGTTCAGTATGACAAGAAGAAGAATAAACTTAATGTTGTTGGTCGTGGTGGTACAGACTTTCATCCAGTTATTCAGATGGCTGATGAAATGAAATATGATGGACTTATTATCTTTACTGATGGTTATGCTCCTATTCCACCAAAGCCAAAGACAAGAGTTATGTGGTGTCTGACAGCAGAAGATGATGTACATAGTTTTCCTTATGGCAAGACAGTTATCATTCAAGATAGAAAGTAAAGTCTTTTCTGTTTGAGTCAGTTAGGGGTTCAGAGTTATTCTGTTCCCCTTTTTCTTTTTTGAGAAAAAAGAACCCCCCTAGGGGGGTTTTATGCTTCTCTCAAAAAGCATAAAAAAACTTGACAACAGACAAACTACACGCTATATTGTATATGTCTTAACTACAAAAACACATCATTTCAAAAGGAGATAGTATGCAAGACATAAGCAGTAAAGAAAACTTTGTAAAAGGTTTAGAAAACTATATATTGGATAACATAAGAAGTATCTTTTCATCTAACTATGGCAATGTAGATTATTCATTTATCACAAATAAGTTAGAGAATCCTTATCTAAATGTAAATGTTAGAACGGTTCTTAAAAGACAGAGCGACTTTAATTCTTCTGTTGTTAGTTCAGTTATGGTAAATCAGAGTGAAAATATATTAAAAGCAATGGATGGGTCTTTTCACTTTCCAGAAAGTGACAGTATATTTATGAAAGACTTTGACTTAAAGGTATCAAAAGAAAAGTTTTATTCTTATTTCTGTGTAAGTCAGATTATGCAGGCAAACAGATACAGAAATTCGTCTTTGGAAAGTGCCAATCTTGTGGTTGGTTTATTAAATCACTTTGACTTTGAGAGTCTATCATTTGCAGTTTATAATATGTCGGGGTCTATGGGTATCATTGAAATGATAAGACGAGACTCTAACTTTCATAAACTTTCAGAAAATGCTCTTATCTCTTTGGAAAAACTTAAAGAAGGATATGTTGAAGGTTTATATCGTTCGAGAGAAAGACATTATTCGAATTGGTTTGGCTGGACACAAGACAAAGACTTTGACTTGTTTATGGATTATGTTATTGATAATGAACCAGAAGATTATGATGAGATATATAAAAAACTGGTATCAGCAAATAGTGGCAGAGCAGATAGATATAAAAAGTTAGAATTGCTAAAATATGAATATGTTTTTCTTGGCAAATCAAACAAGTCAAAACTCAAGTCCATACTATTTTCAACTAAAAGTCGTGGAGATAACAGACAGGCAAAGTATTTTGCTTGGATTAGATTGGGATATGCAGACAAAAAGTTCTTTCGTAAGATGAGATCAGAAACATCATCTGACGTATCACTTTATGCTCTTAAAGCACTCTTAAAGTATAAACACCTTTACTCTAACTATTATGATCTTATCGCTCAGTTCAATGATAGTCGCCACGAAGAAGTCGTAAGATATTTGGTTCGTTGTGGTGACAATCAGAGTCTGTTAGGGCTTGTGGGCAATCCAATTGCTAACAAGAATGTTATCTTTAAGAAGATAAACGGAGAGAAGGTGGATGATTACGAATACTAAATAACTTCAAATCCTCTCAAAACTAAGGGCTTTACATCTGTATTGCCCTTTCTTTTTTTTGAGAAAAAGAACCCCCCTAGGGGGGTTCTCAAAAGCATTTTTTTGAGAATAATAAGTTGCCATCAGTTGAGTTTTATGATATAATATATTGAACACTCAAAAAAGGAGATATAAATGTTCGATCAAATGAAAGTACAAGAAAAAGTAAATAAACTATTAAAAGACATTGAAAAGTCAAAGAACCCTGAGATCATAAAAGATTTGTGCGGATTGTTAGAAGATATAATGAAGATTCGCAAACTTGAAAGCCAGTTAGAAGAACTTAATTCAAATCTTTACTCTGGACTTCGTGGAGCGTTCTTTGCTCATACCTATGACATTTCTGAACTTGATACTCAGTATCTTTTAGAAAAAGCAAATGCCAAAAGAAAAAGAATGGAAGAACTTGATAGAAGAAAGAAAAGTGAAGGTAAAGAACTTTCAGAAGAACAGTCTAATGAACTTAAAAGACTTGGCGTTCTTGGTTGCGAAAAGTGCTCTGACAAAGAAGAATGTGAATGTCCAGTTGAAGAACCCGCGTCTGAGTGTGCAGAGCCTGAATGTGAAGTGCCAACAAACGTAGGGGTCATCGAAGCAGATAAGGTTGAAGAAATGGCAAAGAAAGGGGCTATCATTGATTAACTTTAATCTGACATTTCTCTTTGAAAAAAATAATAAGATAGATAAACTTAACACTACTAATAAGTTTGTCTATCTTTACCTTTCCGACAAGAACAAGATAGGTTCTGAACTTAAATATAAAGATTTGGACGACTGGTTTTATTCTATAATCAGTCGCCACAAATCTGAAAGTTTTTGTTCTGATGGCTTTAATAAGCAAGATGAGAGAGAATCTCTTTTTACATTAAAGCGTTGTGCAGAAAGAAATAAAGATGGATTCTCAATAAGAGTATTCAAAACAGAGAGTTGAAGAAATGTTTTTTGTAGTATGTGTTGTTCCTTTTGTTTTAATAGGAGCACTTATAGCGTTATCAGAGAAAGATATCGCACCTAATAAGAAAAATAATATAGAAATCGAGTTAAAAATATAAAGGAGAAATAAAATGGGACTTGATCAATATGTATATGTTAATGAAGAATTAGCCTTTCAGTTAAGAAAAAACTATGCTGTGGATGAGTTTTTTACAAATATTTTTTATAGAAATCCTGACAATAGCAACATAGAGTTTAACTGTAGAGAAATTGAGATTTCAAAAGAAGATTTTGAATTATTTAAAGAGAAAGTTTTAAACTTCTTTTCGGATAGTGAAGTGACTAGGTCTATTCTTGATACGGCAAGAGAAGATGTAGAGTATTTGTTTTCCGAAAACTTAGAACTGGTAAGAATCTTAGAAGAAGCATTTTCAGAAGAAGGAAATCGGGTAACCTATTCTAATTGGTGGTGACAGAAAACAAAACAGATGGCGAGTAAAATCCCATCTGTTTTTTTATTATATAAAAAACCCCCCTAGGGGGGTTTGGGTTACAAAAGTATATTGTTGCCATATTCTCTGAGTATGTTATATTATATATGTAAAGATCGAATGTTCCGTTCGGTTTGAAGTTTCAGAAACCAGCCGCTTTGACCTTTAAAACAGTAAATGTTT
>Ga0255777_10000843_pt1 | contig 29378 bp, 17 predicted proteins | sample 101ome_15_FD_179975 | JGI IMG/M metagenome (GOLD analysis project Ga0255777, IMG submission 179975) | Coastal salt marsh microbial communities from the Groves Creek Marsh, Skidaway Island, Georgia - 101402AT metaG (version 2) | ecosystem: Environmental > Aquatic > Marine > Intertidal zone >... | reverse complement strand
GGACGTCGCGTTCATGGCGAGAGATTCTGGCGACGCCTTGACGCGAAGCCATTGGTACCCGAAGACGCATCGCATCGTGTCCAATACGCCGTTTTCGTATTGAACCTGTAACTCCTCGCGCGTCAGCAATTCTTTTCCGGCGTTTTCAGCGCTGGAGATCGCCCCGAACTCGGCCGCGGCTTCGCAGAACGCTCGGTAGTAGACATCGACGAGCGCGCGTTCGGCGCTTCCGTCGGCGCTCAAACCCTCCGGCGCCACCGAGGCGCACATAAAGTGTCCGACGTCCGTGCCTCCGAGCCCGATCCCCGTCCATTGGAAATCGATCAGACCAATCTCCCACGAATTCGTCTCGTCGACGCGTCGTTCAAAAATATTCCCAGATTTCGGATCACCGTGAATGATGGTTTGTAACGCCGCCAATCGAGCGCCGCCCTCGCGCAAGACGTCCTCCGCGCCCGGACATCCGCTGAACGGATGCGTCTCGGCGCCGATTCGTCGCGCCACCGCTTGCAATCGCGCGCCCACCGTGCGCGCGACCGCCGGATCGATAGTCGATTCTGCGTCGATCGCCGCGCCAAAGCTCGACATGTGCTGCTCCCACGCGCTCGCCAAGACGTCCATCTGATCGTCGGGTTGCATGTTTGGTTGCCAGTACCCGCCCGAGTTCCACACCGCGTTCACCAGGGCGTCGTTCGCCGCCGTGGACGACGCGCGGAACGCACTGCCGGGAAGGAAAAAGGCGTGCATTCGCGCCAAGGCTCTGAGCGCGCACTCGGCTTGATCGGGACGCAACATGCGCGCCTGTTGCCATCCGTCGTCTGGGTGGAAATCTTCGAGCAAGAGGGAAAACTTACTCTCAATGGGATCGTTCGGTACCGGTCGTAAATCTGCGGCGTAACACACGGGAACGCCGATGCCCGCCTGTTCCAACGCCTTGGCCGCGTCCGAGGCAAGGAACGACGCCTCGACGGCGTAACTCTTGCTGTCACGCGCGATTTTCAACGGTTGCGTAATCTGTTTGGTTCGCATGTACTCCAAATTGCCCATGTCGACTTTCTTGTAAAACGCCGATCGAGGCAGCGTCGGATCGTCGTCTTTGGACCATTTGAAGTAGATTCTGCACGCGTCGCTCATCAATCCGCGAACGGCGTCGCGCTCGGGCGCGGCGTAGCCGCGCAGAGCGACGTCGACGTCGTCGACGCCGAGCGCGCGCAAAACGCGCGCGCCGACGTCGCTCGTGGATAACGGCGCGCCTCCGAGACACCGCGCGACGTCGCTCGCCTGACCTTCGTCGCCGCCGGGCGCGAGCGAACTGTCACCGCCCGTGAATCGGTCGAGGAGTTTCTTCAGATTGATATTCTTGCGCATCTCGGCGCACACGGCGTCGTGCGAAACGGCGCCTTCGCATCGTTCAGAAGAGCCGACGACGCCGAGTTTATTAATCAAACCGGCGGGAGAATCCTCGTAGTGCATCAACGGTGCGCCGAATAAATCGGTGACTTTACCTCCACACGCGCGAACAATCGCTTCGGGCGCGCACGTGTCCCACAACGACGTTCCGAAGTGCATCAACGCGTACTCGGCGCGACCCTCGGCGACGGCGAGCAACTTATTCCCCGCGCCGCCGATGGTACCGTGCGCGTGCGTCACCCCGCTCGCGACGGCGGTCGATTTGACGATTTCCTTCGCCGCGATGAGCGCTAGATTCTTCGAATCACCCGCCACCGACCGCACGCTCGCGTCTTCGGCGTCGTACCGAATAGGCCACGCTTCGCCTCGCGCGCCGTGCGTCCCCGCCGTGCCTCGTTTCGCCCCCGGCGCCACCGCGCCGTACACGACGCACGCGTCCGAGGCATCGATCGATCCGTCCGGAAACGGTAATCCGACCGCTCCCGCCACCGCGCGTCCTCGCACGGCGATACCGATCAAACACTGCACCGCGTGCAGACGCGACTCGACGAATTCTCGCGTCCCGTCCACGGGATCGATGAACACCGTCACGTCCTCCATATCCACCTCCAACGTCTTCAACCGTTCGTCATCGCACGCATCGATCGCGACGCACAAATCTTCGCGCAACGCCGCGCCTTTCTTCGGACTCATCGGCGCCGCCTCGGCGCTTTCGTCCTCCTCGCCCACGATGTTCGCCGTCGGCCACCTCGCCCGCAACGCGCTCACGATGGCGCTCTGCGCCGCCAGATCCGCCTCCGTCAACGCCGAGCGCGGATCACTCGCCACTTTTCTCGTCACCACGAACGCCTCCTCATCGTCGCTCGCCGCCTCCTCTCGCGCGCGCTGCACCCTCCGAATTTCGGCGCACCCGCGCAGCGCAGCGTCGACGCACGTGCTCAAAAGCGTCCCCACGCGCACTCTCTCCTGCGTCGACGCACCGCCCGACGACGCCATGACGACCGCGCGAGCGCGACCGCGATCACGCCTCCTCGTCGTTCGCCGCGCCGGGACCGTCAGTGTCACTCGCGCGCGCGCTCGACCGAGGCGCATCCACGCGCGCCCCGAACAGGGACACACGGGCGTGCGTCTCACCGCGGAGTCGACGAAGATCGTCGTCTGGAATGGACCACACGTGCGCCTGCAGCGCGAGCGCCCAGAGTATTATCCCGCCGGCGACGTACGGACGCGCGCCGCTCGCGCGCATGCGCCGGTCTGGGGGCGCTCGAGGCTCGGTGGTGTGATTTTCAACCAAGAGAGAAGGAAAAGGGGCGCGCGCCAAGGCGTCTCGCGACGCGCGTTTGAACTATGTCTGGACTATGGTCATTAAAAAACAACTCGACTACTACACATACACGACGCGTCGCGGCTCGACGGCGCGCGGGTCACGCGGTGCCCTGCTCGCCGGTGACGCCGTGTCGTCTCTGCAACTCAGCCGTCTCTCGCGCCTTGGCCTCGACCGCCTCTCTGCTCGCCACCGCCTTGGCGTTGGAGTGATAGAGGACGATGAGGTAGCGGTTGGCGACGTTGAACCCGCTGAGTTTTTCGCACGCCGTCTTGGCGTCGAAGATGTCCTCGTACGTGACGTACGCCGTGCCCTTGGTGGCTTTGACATCGCCGAGACGAATCTGTCGCACGGCGCCGTATTTGCCGAATATCTCGTACATGTCCTCGGGGGTGATGTTAAACGGGAGGTTTCGTACGTACAGCGTGCGGTTGACCTCGGGCGGGAGGCGCGGGGCGCCGGCGGGGGCAGCCATGCGCGCGCGGGACGCCGAGGAGTGACACGCGGGCGGGGACGCGCCGCCGAAGGGTCGAGTGCATCGGTCGTCGATCTCGCAAAAGAATGCGTGTTTGATGATTATTAATGATAAAATGTGTGCGCGTGTACGCGGTGGCCGCGGGCGATCGAGGCGTGCGTCGAGTCTCGAGCGTCACGCAGCGGTGACGTCGATGCGTTGGCCCTCGGCGGTGACGATGAACCCCTCTTGCTCTTGTTGCATGATGCTCAGGGCGACCTCGCACGATTCGGCGATTATGGGTTCGGGATCTTTGGCGTACTTTGTGAGGTAATCCTTGGTGCTCTCGTGCGCGATGGATCCGAGCGCCTCGGCGGCTTCGTGTCGAACCATGGGATGTTCGCTCGCGTCCTCCAAACATCGAACCAACGCGTCTCTCGCGCCCGGACTCGCGCTCTGCAACTGCCCCAAGACGTAACACACCTCGTGTTTCAACAGCGCGCTCGCGCTCTCGCCGAGCACGCGTCCCAAGACGTCCGCGCACGCGTCGCTCGCATCTCGACTCGCGTACGATTTATTTCTGAGCGCAAACATCGCCCCGTACCGATTCCACATCTCCTCCTCGTCATCGCACACGATGCGTCGCAATTCCTCGAAATCAGTCTCCGTCGGCATCGCCGGCACGGGATCAACGCTGAGATACGGCGTCGCACCGTCGTCGTTCCCGCTTCGTTCGACGCTCGCGCTCGCCCGTTCCTTGGCGCTCCCTCGCGCGCTTCCCGACACCTCTCGCCCGTGTCGCTCCAATTTCCGCAGCGCCAACGACGCCGTCTCCGCCACCTCACGCTTCGCGTCCACGCACGCCCGTCGCAGCGCCTCACCGCACCGTGCGTCCGCCGCGCCCAACGCGCCCAACGCCTCGGCGCACTCGTGTCGCACCATGCCGTCCTCGCTCGAATCCGCCAGCGTCTCGCACAGCGCGTCGATCGCCCCCGTCGCGCCCATCTGTCCGAGCGCGAACGCCACCTCGTGTCGCATCAGCGCGCTGCGTTCGCGCCGTCGATCGAGTCGCTCGACGAGTGCGCGCACGGCGTCATCCGTCCCGAGCGACCGAAGACGAAACAGGGCGGAAAAGCGCGCATCCATGGCGACGGTGGCGTCCGCGAGCGCGCCCGCGGCGTCCGCGACGGCGGTGGTGGACATATCGGGGACACGTGCGTCCGTGCGGGCGTCGAGCGGGAACGAGGCGCTCGACGGCGTCGGGGAGTGCGAGACGATGACGACGATGAGTGACTGGCGGCGCCATGAACGTGACGTCACATTCATGCGCCACGCGCGCGGCGCGCGGTCGCGGTCGCGGTCGTCGACGAGCGCGTACGGGCCGGACGATTACGTCGCGTCCAGTCGCGTCGCGCTCGCGGTCGCGCGCGAGGAGGACGACGTGGATGACGCGCGATTACGAGGCGGCGCGCTGCTCGGTTTCGAGGCGCACGCGCTCGCGCGCGCCTCGACGACGCTCGTCGTCGGTGGATGCGCGCCGGCGCTCGAGGGGGACGCCGTCATGCTCTTCGCGCGCGGTGACGCGCGACGGTGGACGCTCGCGGAGGGGGCGAGGGGGGTGGCGTGCGCGAGCGCCGCGGAGGGCGACGACGACGACGACGAAACCTTCGCGTTGGGCATGATGGATGGGAGCGTGTGGACGTACGCAAGGGCGCGTCGTGAAGATTCAGGAACGAAGACGTTATATATATCGTTGATTCGACGCGTCACGCCTCCGGGATGGGGACGCGCGATCGTCTCGGCGAGGGACGCGGCGGCAACGCGGGCGAGTCGGTTGGCGACGACGCGGGCGAGCGACGACCCGGGACGCGCGCTCTTACTCGCGAGACACGGCGGTGGTGGGACGAGTCTCGCGGTGTGGGACGCGATGACGATGGAACCGTTGACGGCGTCGGGGGAGTGTAAGGGATTCGCGTCCATGGTGAAGAGCACGTGGATCGGGACGTCGTCGGCGTACGCGCGCGTGGGCGAGAGCGCTGTGGCGACGACGTCCATGGATCAAAAGAGCGTCATGTGCGTGCGCGTGCGGTCGAACGGAAAGTGTGAGTTGGTGTGGCGATCGCGTCGGGAACCGGGACGGGGAATTTTTCTCGCCGGTACGGCGTGCGTCGAACGAGGTCGAGGCGCGACGGCGAGGGTGGCGACGTGTTCGTGCGACGAGCTCGTGGCGGGGACGACATACGCGGCGCCGGATTCCTCGTTGAAACTCGTCGTTTTAGACGCCGAGGATGGATCGGAGGTGAATCGTTTTCCCATAGAAGGTCTTGGCGCGTCAAACGTCTTCATCGATTGCGGTTCTCTCTGCGCCGTGGGTACGAATGTTTTCTTGGCGCATCGAGACGGAAGCGTGTGGGTCGTCAACTCTGGAAACGGCGCTTTGGTGACGTCTCTGCACCCACCGCAAGAGTTTTGCGACACGAGCGGGCACAGACGCACGCTTCCGAGTCTGCTCGCCGTGTCTCCCGCGCGAGACGAGATGCACGGCGCGACGTGCGACGGGGGAGTCGTCAACGCGTGGCGCGTCGGCACGCCGACGTATTGGTCGCGCGCGACGCACGCGCGCTTTCCCGAGTCGTTTCGAAACGCGGTGCGAACGATGCTCCTGTGCGCGCACGCGTGGTCGTCGCCGTCTCGTGCGCTCTCTCGCGTGCAAATTTCACCGAAAGAACGCGTCGTCGGGGTGGGTGACGAGATTGAAAAGTTGCGACACGTCGAGGGATTTTTAGACGCCGTCGGTCGCGAACCGGCGCTCTTGGAGATGATCATCGCACGCATGGCGCGCGCCGAGTACGGGTGCGACATCGTGGACGCGTTCTGTTAGAATAAATCGCAAATATACATAGATAGAAGTAGCTGCAGCTTGTAGACGAAGCGTTCGCGCGCTCATTTTTTCTTCTTCGGAGACTCGACGCCATCGAGGTGATCTCGCAGACGCGCGACGTTTTGCGCCTGATCTGGCGCCACCAAGTTGACCACCCACATCGGAAGCTGTCCCTTGGGATCGGCTTGCACGACGTAATACAGCGTCGAGCCCCCCGTCTGCGCGTTCGGCGCGGCGTAGTATCCCGACACCAAAATCGAACCGCGAACATGCCCCTCCGTCGGCGGCGCCACGGCGTTGACGACGCCGTTCTCGATGGATTGCGCGGCGACGACGACGGCCCCGTTCGGCATCTTCATCGTCAGCTGCTCCCACACAAAGTCTCGATCGCGTATGATGGAGGGTAATTTAAACGTCCCTCGCAGAATGGCGTGTCCCGGTCGACACCCGAGCGGATTGGTCGACTCGGCGCTCGCCCTTGGCACCGTCTCTAACGCCGTCATCGCCGGTGTTTTCGCTCTCACCGCCGCCGCCGCCGCGTTCGCCGTCGCTGTCGACGCCTCGCTGGACGCGCGTGTCTTACTCTCGGCCGATTTCTCCAGCCGGTCGAAGAGTTCGCCGAATTTCGGCGCGCGCGAAAACGGATTCTTCGCGAAGCGCGTCTTCGATCCTCGGAGACCGCTCGGAGACCGCTCCGACGCCCCCGCGTCGCTCACCGACGACGACAATTCCTCGCGAAGCATATTGTCGTACAATCGAAACGACAGTACGTCCCCGCCCTTGAACATGTCGTCCAATATTCCAAAGTGTCTGTCGAATTCGCTCGCCGCGCTGAAAAACTCAAACACCTCGTCCGCGGTCGCGCGCGTCTCCGTCACCCCCAGCACCTGGTGCGCGCGCGTGGACGCGTCGGCGGAGGCGCGTCTGTACACCTCGGCGCCGTTCACCGCGCTCGCTTTGCGCCAATCGTCGCCGTCGAGCGCGGCGAGGGTGCGAAACAGTTTTTCAACGACGCGCACGTCGGACGCGTCCAAGGTGGCGCCGTGCGTCGCGCCGTACCGAGATAACGCCGCGGGGTCGCGGACGTCGCGTAAGACGCGCTCGGCGTCCTCGCGGAGGCGCGCGAGGGCGTCGGGCGCGCTCGGCATGGTCGACACGCAATGTCGATTGGACTTGGATTCTCAACCACGGCGCGCACACCGCGACGCGCGCGGGCGACATGGACGCGCACGTGCGTGAGACGTACGCGGACGCGCCTCGCATCGAACGCGACGCGTCCGGAGACGACGACGCGTCGACGTCGGGTGATGCCGGCGCGATTCGATTGGAGTGTGGATTGTTTCGCATCGTCGAGACGCTGGCCGTGGACGCGCGCGCGCGACGCGTCTCGCGCGCGCGCGACGACCGACGACTCGATCGATCGTTCAGTATCTCCGCCATGTTCGGGCTGACGAGCGATTCGAGCGCGGAGACGAGCGCGAGCGAGCGGGAGGCGACGGGGACGACGACGACGGAATTGCTTTCGGCGTCGTGCGCGAGAGGGACGTTCGCGAGCGACGATGTGAACGACGATGTGGGCGTCGCAAACGGGTACGCGTTGGCGTGTTCGACGTCGGGATTCGGGGACTGGGCGAACGGGCACGATGACGGCGTCGAGGATGGCTCGGACGCGGCGCCGCGGTCGGCCAAGGTCGAAAATTTCATCGCGGCGAGGGATCAACGCGCGCCTCGAACGAAGCGATTGGCGCCCTGGTACGAAGGTTCGCGAGCGAAGATCACGGCGATGGCGCACTCGATGGACGGCGATCGATTATTGTGTTGCACGGCGGCGGGGGGGGTGTACGTGGTTCCGATTTGGGAGTTGACGAGGGACGCCGAATCGTCGCCGGCGATGCGCGTCTTGGCGTCTCGAGGCACGAAGCCGGTGAGCGCGGTGTGGTGGTACAGACGATTGGAACCGGCGCGCGCGGACCCGGTCGTGGCGATATGCGTCGGCGCGGACGGTGAGGTTCGCGCGTGGGACGTGGCGAAGGGTTCCCCGCTGGGCGCGTGCGTCGTCGGCGCCAAGTGCGCCAACGCCGAGCTCGCGCGAGGGAAATCATCACAATTTCTCGTCATCAACGGATTCGACGGCGAAGTGTGGACGCTCATGCTCGAGAGAATGGCGCGCGTCGTCAAATCGTCGACGGTGAATAAGGGTAAGGTGGAGACGTCGATGGTGGCGGAGTCGTTACCAGACGCCGCCGGGACGCACGATTTCGCGGCTCACGCGCTCACGGATGAATACGGCGTTCGAGAAGGACGACGCGTGACGCTGAGCGTGCACGAAATACACGACGGCGATGACGACAGTACGACGGCGAGTGTGTGCGTCATCGCAGCGTTGATCGATCGTCAAAAACTGGAACTGTACGACGTCGACGAACGAAAAACGCCGAAATCGACGCACGAATTGCCCGAGCACACCGTCGCCGTGCACGTGACGGATGACTTGATTTTTGCTCTCGTGCGAGAACCTGTGTTCGGTGAAGAAGATCTCACAGATCTCTCGTCCTTCACGTCTTCCGTGCGCGTGTTGGCGAGACGGTTCAGCGAGGACGGGTCGAAATCGTGCACGCTGCAAACGTTTCACGTCCCGCGCTCTGTGGGCGTGCCGAAAAAGTTTCTCCCGGGTCCGTTTCTGGAGACGTACGTTGGTCGACGCGAGACCCTGTGCGGATGCATGCTGCTGACGTCGTACGGCGTGTACAAGCTTGAGCCGAGCGGGAGTATTGCGTCCTCGTTGCGAGCGCTCATGGACGACGACGAAGGCAAAGGCGTCGCCGCGCCTGCGAGTTCAGACGCGTGGGCACCGATCGAGCGCGATGCGTACGGCGATAAGGCGCTCAGCACTGGAATCGATCGAGATGAACGCTTAAAACTCGTCGCGAAGGTTCTGAACGAAGATCACATGCCCGTCTTTGTCGAGGCGGCGCGACTCGAACTCAAGCGCGAAAACTTTTCTCGCGCGAGAGATTTGTTTGGCAAGACTGGTAAACCGCTCAAAGACTTCATCTCTCTCAGTCTCGAGGTATGGGAAGCGTCTCAGGCGCTGTCAAACTTTCACAGAGCCTCCGTCGAGGCGTATGGAGGACAGGCGAACATGTCGTGGTTGAAGACGGCAGCCGCTGCGCACGCGCATCTGCACGCGTGGTGCGAGGCGTCCAACGCCGTCGCGTTCAGCGGCGCAGCGGACATGGGATCGACTGTCGTCGACCAATTGAAGGCGTTAAATCTGAACGAAGAGCGTTCGCCCGAGCAAGCCGTGCGTGAACTCGTACGTGTGATCGGCGAAGCCATCGAGACAACGGAGGACGCCGGAGTGCAACGAGACGTCGCGTGCTCGGTGAGCGCCGCTATCGTCGCATTAGAGGCGGCGAAAGTGGTCAGTACGGCCGTCATCGCGTCGTGTGCAAAAGACGCATACTCTGATCGCGTCAAGTCGTCGTTCACCGTGCTTCTCTCGTCCTCTTCCACCGTCGAAAGCTTACACATGCTCGGCGGCATCACCGCCAACTCGATGCGGCAAGCGGAGCAACAAGGCGATGGCGACGTGCGTCCGTGGGAGTCTAAACCACTAGTGTTCTGGGATTCAAACGTCACCTTCTACGTCACCGCGACGCAAACCATGGAGGATTTACACGACATCACCACCGCGTTGGGATTGAAGAGCGACACTTCAGAGGTGTGCGAGGCGTCTCCATTGGAACTCGTGTACGAAACCATGACGACGGATGAGTTGTGGTCTCTTGTCAACATGGCGCACGAGGCGAGGCTTTTGGGAGTCACCGGCGCTCGAGAGATCCAGCTCACGATTTTGTTGTACTTGGACGACGAAAACGCCGTCGTGGAGAACATCTCAACCATGCTCGAAGAGGAACCCGGTCTCTTTGCGTGGGTCGTCTCCAAGTGTCTGGACAAGCGTAAGTTTGCAATCGCCGAGGAAGTGGCGAAGACGACAAAGAATTTCGCCATCGCGGCCATGTGTCACATCGCCTCCTTGGAGGTACTCACATCGGAGGGAGACGTGTCGCCATCGACGCTCCAGGCGGAGCTCGAACTTGCGATGGAGAGTTACCTTCCGCACGTCGAGTCCAACGGCGCGCGCGCGAAAGCCATCGAAGACGTCGTCGTGTGCTGGATGCGACACGAACTCGCGCTGGATGAATTGGAGAGTAATCTTCGCGAACTCTTGGTGTCCAAAGGACACGCCGAGGCGATGCAGATGGTGCTCGAGCGCGATCTCGGCTTTCGGTTTAGCGGTCAATTCGTACTCGACGTCGCCAAGCACCGCATCGCCGAAGATGAGGTCAAATACTCCACGAAAGGTGACGTCACCATTGAGATTCTCTGGGATAGAATCAAAGGTGACGTGATACATCGAATGGACGCACCCGAGTGCATCGAGACGCGTCCATTCGACGCCATGGAACTCGACGCAATTTCGAGCGACGACGCGTCTCGATGCTGGGTCTTCACGTGCGGACATCGATACGGCGCGGTGGATTTAGAACGCGCCGTCGAAGACGCAAAGGGACGTCTGAGCATTCTCGATCTTCCCGTCGTGTCTGCTCTCCTCGAGAAAGATTACGGGATGAAAAAATGCGCCGCGTCGTGTCCGATGTGCGTCTGTTACGCCGTCGAACACTACGTCGAGCAGCACCGATCGGCGGAGCGAACTTCCGCCGCCTAGTCAGTCGCGTGTAATATAGTAAGCGAATAGTTAGCATCCAGGCTCTAATGCGCCATCACAATCGTCTATTTACTTTGCTATTTCGTCCGCATAGGACGGCGATGTCGACTTTTTGTCTCCGAGAATCTCCTTCTCGTATTGCGCCACCATGGTTCGCACCTGAGATCCGTACATGCGCTCGCTTTCCAGGAGTCGACTGCTGACGCGTTCGATGAGCGGCGCATACTCCTTCACGAGCTCGACGCCGCGCTTGTGCGCGCGCATCATCACGTCTTGCGTGCCCTCTTCCATACCTTGTCTGGGAATTCTGAATTCGTGGAGCATGATGGGATCAAAGATGGGCACGACGCGCTTGTCCGGATACAAGCCGGATTCCGTGACGATTTCGTACGCCATCTCCGCAGCAGCCGCGACCTCTTCGTTAGTGCGAATGGAGACACCATCGGAACCGAAGAAGTGCAATTCAGCGCATCGACCGGCGAGCATGACGGCGAGAGACTCGATGTAATAGTCGAGCGTGTCGGGTCCGTCGTTGGCGTGAATCTCTGCCTCGGCTTCGGGCGACCTGTCGGTGAGAATGACACCAGACATTTGTGATCCTCTCGGGCGAATGGAGACTTGCAACAACTCGGGCGTCATGTCCGGACGCGCGCAATACAACACAGCCTTGGTGGCTTCGATGATGGCCAAGTGTTCCTTACCCCAACCGTCCTCGAGCGGCGCGCTAATGAGACCGACGGCTTGCTTTTCGAGAATGGCTTCAATGTCCTCCAAATCAATCATATCCTTGTCGTTTCTGACGCTCAGGATCGCCGCCTCGTTCAACAGGTTTGCCAATTCAGCACCGGAGAAGCCAGTCGTGAGATCGGCGACGCGGTGCAAAAAGGCATCACTCGCGTACTTGTCGTCACCCTCGCGGCTGATGTTCAAATTGCGAGCGTGCACTTGCAAAATCGGCATGCGACCCTCCGCTGTCGAGGGAACGCCGATGTGGTAGACGCGATCGAAACGTCCCGAACGCAAGAGCGCGGGATCGAGTTGCGCCGCTAAGTTTGTCGCGCCGATCACCAACACAGCCTCACCCGTCTCCTTATTGTTGAAACCATCCATCTCCACTAACATTTGCATCAAACCTTGCTCTCGCTCGGACGTCGACGAATCGCGAAACTCGTTCGCAGCGCGGCTGCGACCGATCGTGTCGAGCTCGTCGATAAAAATGATGGACGGCGCGTTCAAACGCGCGCGCTTGAACAGGTTGCGCATGCGGCTCGCGGCGACGCCCACGAACATCTCGACGAATTCGGAACCGTTGGCGTAAAAGAACGGCAACCCAGCCTCTCCCGCGACGGCTTTCGCGAGAAGCGTCTTGCCCGTCCCCGGCGGCCCTTCCAAAAGAATCCCCTTGGGCGGTTCCACGAAACGGCCCTTGTACTTTGGATTTCCTTTCATGATGTCGATGATGGTCTGGAACTCTCGAACCACCATGTCTTGTCCCGCGACATCCTTGAAACGCACCGACGACTGATGCTTCTTCAGCAACTTTGCCTTGGACTTGCCCATTTCATCCGCGAGAGCGTCGCGCTCGTTCTGCTTCTTCTGAGCCTTGGCACGCTTTCTCAAGACGTCTGAGCTTCTATCCGCCGTGTACGCCGATTGAATCACCGCGCCGATGAACCAGAAAAACGTACCCGCCATGAGCCAATTGCGCGCTCCGTGAATCGCATAGTTCCACGGTCGAATATTCATGAACAACTGACAAGACGTCTGCGCCGGCGTGAACACGTCGTCCGGGTTGGCTGGTTTCGTGTAAAACGCATTTTGACACGCGCGCGTCACCTCATCGTGCGCATCTCCCGGAATCTTCACCTTCCATCGAATGACGTCCGCGCCTGGATCCAAGTGCGATGACGGACCGCCGATTTCGACGATGGCTGTGTTCCCGTCGTCGTACAACAGCACCCGAGTCACCTCTCTACGATCTAAAAATTCCAAAAACTGCGCATACGTCGCGTCACCATCCACGCGCGGATGCACGCCCATCTTCTCCATCACTCGCTGTGGTCCAAACTTGACCTTTTTGACGACGTCGGGATCCGGGTACGTCTCCTCCCTCTGTTCGCGATTTACCCGTCTCGCTCGACGCAATCTCGACATCATCTTCCCGATCATCGGATAATCCGCTTTCAGATCATTCATATCCTCGTTCGTCCCGTCTCGTATCATCCTCGCGATGGCGTCAAACTGTTTATCCTCCGCCTCGGCGTCCCACCGCCTCCCCTCTCGCAGCGCGCGCGCCTGCGCCGAGTGATCCACGAAATACGCATCCACGAACGGCGCGCACCATCTCGGCACCTTTGTCGGCGGCACCGTAGGTCTCGCCTCTCGCATCACCGCGCTCGGAATCCCCGGCCCAGAGACGTCATCGTTCGCGCTCAGCGCCTTTCCCAGCCCTCGCGCGAGGTTTTCCAACCCGCGTCCCGCCGCCGACGCCGCGTCCCCAGACTCGGCGCTCTCCAACGCTTCCGCCGCCCGCGCGAGTTCATCGTCCAGATCGACGTCACCACCGCGTTTCGCGCGCGTCGCGGACGAGAGTCTGGAGCGCACGCGCGCGAATCGACGTCGCGTCGTCGTCGTCGCGCGTCTCGTCTCGGAATCATCATCGACCCTCGTCCGCGTCGTCGTCGCGCGCGTCGTGGGGCGCGCGCGCGTCGCGGACGGAACGACGCATCGCGTCCGCGCGGACACCGCCGTCGCGCGCATCTCGCGCGTCGACGTCTGACGAGCGGCGCGAGGCGTCGTTCCGTCCGTCGTCGGCGGGACGTCGGCGGGCGTCGGCGAAGATCACACTGGTGGCGTTGTGTTTTCGTCGTCGTTTGATTCGGACTTGTGATTGATGTTTTGTGGATTTTACGAGAATGAGATGTACGCGTACGTGTCATGCGACGGGCGACGGGCGCTCGGACGACGCGGGAGAGGCGGACGCGCGTCGGTCGAGGGATCGGTCGCGCGCGCGCGGGCGCGCGTCTCGGCGTCGTCGCGGTGTCGCGGTGTTGCGGTGGTCACACGAGCGCGCGTCGCGCCGGGCGTGCGTGCGTCATTCATTCGTTCGTTCGAGCAATAATCTGATTGCGCAGTCTGGACGCCGTCGACGCACCGCTCGAGGGCGAGGATGACGACGACTCGGCGAACGATGGCGCTATTGATGGCGTTGGTGACGTGTGCGGGGACGGTGGGATCGATCGCGGTGGCGTGCGTCGCGAGAGACGCGAGCGGGACGGCGACCGCCGCGGCGAGTTGGAGACGGTTGGAGACGAACGCGGCGACGGCGACGACGGCGACGGCGACGGTGGTGCGGTCGAAGTCACTGGAGGCGGCGACGGTGGAGGCGAGAGACGACGCGCCGTTGAACGCGTCGGTGGACGACGCGCGGTCGTCGTACGGAGTGGTGACGACGGACGCGACGGAGACGGCGGCGAGCGGAGGCGGCGAAGAGACGCGCGAGGACGCGGGAAACGACGGACGAGACGCAAACGGGAAGTGGACGCGCGTGTTGGAGGGTGAACAGCACGTCGGTTTTCCCGTGACCAAGGTGTGGCGCACGGACGTTGTGCCGTCGGTGGCGTACGTGGTGACGTGGTGCTGCGGAAACGGCGTCGAACACTTCGCGAAACGGTTTGCAGGATTATCTAGGAAAACTTTAGGAATAGTACTCGTCGCCAAGACGCCCGAGAGTCGATGCGAGAAAGTGAGCGATGACGTGTGGAAGCACGTGTGGATGTGCGCGGAGATGCCTAACTCGCAGGGGCGAGAGGTGCCGGCGATGGCGTGGTACGCGCGAGAGGCGTACGACGAGCTCCCGCCCGTCTCCATCTTTACGCACGACGACAAGATTTTACACGCGACGTTGCGATCATTTCTGACGGAATTGAAGAGCGCCGAGAACGACGAGGCGAGCGTGGAGGCGTTCGTGCGAGAGAGAGTGACGGATATGGAACGCGAGTGGCGCGGCGGAGAACGGAGTCCAACCAACATCACCGCCGAGACGTTCGTGGCCGAACGCGTCATCAAAGAACCGTTGCTTCCGTCCTACCAGTACACGCACATGTTCAGTTTATTATTGACCACATTTTTTGAAGACATCGGTAAATGTGCGAGCGCGTCCGAGCTCGAGGACGTCGCGTCGAGACGCGACGAGTTTCCCGGATGGCGTTTGAGCCGCTGCGAGCTCGGCGAGACCCTGTTTTGGCCGTTGTCGGCGAACTTCGCCGTCACGCGAGATATGCTTCATATTCGCACGCGTTCGTTTTACGACGCCATCCTCAGACTCACGTCGTGCGATGGAAAACTCACCTCGCACGATTTCCAATACCTCGGGGCGTTGGAGTGGGCGCACGGATTTGAACGCGCGTGGATGCCCATCGCGTTCAATCCCAGACTCAAAGAGCGTCCCGCAGACGAGTACGAGTGCGTACTCGATCCAACGTCGAGGTGTTTCGAGTTACTCGACTGGTCCAAGGGCGCGCGTTCGCCTGTCCGATACGACGCCGAACGCTTCGGCGCGTCCGTCGCCTTCGTCAGCGCCACGCGTGCCGACGCGCGTGGCCTCCGATTCCCCACCGATCCCCACCATCTCGCGCGCGTCATCGATTGTCACGGCGACACGTGGCACGACCACGCCCTCCCTTCGTCCAAACCATCGCTCGCGGAGCGCTGACCGCGCCGCCGCCCGCCGCCCGCCCGTAGGGTTGTACCACCACACACCAGACCGACCACCCGTCGTCCGTCACAACACAGCACGCGCGCGCCATGTACGCCCTCCGAGGTACGCGCGATCGATCGAACGGATTTCCCGTCATCGCGCGCTCGCGTCGTCGTCGTCACCCTCGCGCGCGGTCGCGTCGCTATCCGTCGACGACATCACCGCCGCGCGACGTCACCGGCCCATGAGGCAGCCGCCGGCGCGCGACGGATGACGCGCGACGCGACGCGACGACGACGCGCGCGATCGGTCGAACGCATGTGGGATATTACGCGCGAAACGTTGGCGCGTCGCGCGGGCGAGGACGCCGACGACGCGCGCGCAGACGCGCCCCGGTAGGATGGGTGGATGCGTCGGTGACCCTAAAACCTGAGCCCGAGGGGGGCCGAGAGGGAGAGCAGGAGGGAGCGATGACGACGCGACGACGCGAATGGATGACTGACGAACGCGCGCCCGTGATGTGTACCGAACGTAGTGAACACCAGTGTCCGCGCGCCGACGCGCGCGACGACGACTCGCCGCGGCGAGTGCCAAAAGACGCGCGCCGTGGCGAAGAAGGGCGTCCCGACGACGTACGAGGGTGTCATGTTGTTGCGACCGGATTGCGACGACGCCACGCGCGCGACCGCGATGGAAGGGTTCAAGGCAATGTTTGGCGAGAGTTTGGAGGCGTGGGAACAAACCGAGCACGGGTTGAAGCCGAACGCGTACGAAATCAAGGGTTACCCGGACGCGTACCAAGTCGTCGTCAACTTTACCTGCGCGCCGGCCGCCTTCAAAGCCGCCTCCGAAGAGCTCGCCAAGCCGGCGGTCGGTAGCGAAGAGGTCGTTCTCCGAACCATGTTCATGAAGACCGCGTAAAGTGATGCAGTTGTAATTCAGCGATTCATTATTAGTCTATCTAGGTGCACTCGCTCGAGTGCGTCGTCTCGTGTCGTCTTTCTCGCGTCGTCGTCTTCGCCTCCATCGTCGCCCCCCTTCGCCGTCCATCCACTCACGCGCCGCCTCGCAGAGCGAGCACCAAGTGCAACACGCTTCCACCCTCAATATTGTAATCCTTTGCAATCTTATCGTCATTCATTTGTTTCCCGCCGAAGATCAGTCGCTGCTGCACCGGCGGAATGCCCTCCTTCTCCTCCACGCGTTCCTTGATCCGTTCGACGCTGTCCGTGGGCTCGATGTCGATCTCGATCTCCTTGCCCGTGAGCGTTTTCACCTTGATCATCTGCGCGTCGTCGATGGCGTCAGTCGTCGGTCGTCGGTCGCGCGTCGTGTCGTTTTGAGATTTCACGTCATCGCCGTCGTTGCGGGGGTCCGCGCGCGCGCTTGACGCGCGCATCACGCAACGACGCGCACCATCTCGCCAGATTTCTACGCTCGATCGACGCTTCCGAGCGAACGACGTGTTCGCGCGTACGCGTGTGAGGATGCGAGACGCTCGAGTAACCGCCGACGACGAGACACGAGACACGAGTCCGAGGGAGAGAGGAACGAACGCGTGGATGGATGCGTCGTGCGACGACAAATGTTGCTATGTAGTGCTACTGGGACGCCGCGGTGGCGTCTCGACGGTCGAGCCACTCGTTGGCGGCGGCGACGTCGTTGCCTTCGACGTGTTTCAACGCCTCGATGGCGTCTCGCTGCGAACGTCCGAGGACGACGAGCTTGGCGACGGCGACGGTGAGACGAAGAGGTTTCTTGGCGCTCATTTGACGCTTGAGGTGGGAATCGGCTGGCGTCGACGCGAGCGTCGTCGCGGAGGCGCGACGAGCGGCGGTTTCGGCGTCGGCGACGTCGCGTTCGTCCTCGTCGGATGAAAATTCGTCGAGGGTGAACGCGAGTCGTCTCGCGCTCTCGAAACGCGTCGGCGGCTCGATGGCGGTTCGGTCTCGGCCGTCGTCGTTGCCGTCGTCATCGTTCGCGGCGTGATTGTCGTCGTCCATCGCGAGCTCGGCGGACGGAGATTCGAACACCTCGACCGCGGGCGACGCCGGGGTGAGACTGATCGGTGACACCCGCCGATTCGCCGTCTCCGCGCCGAGTTTGGCGTACTCGTCGAAACGTTCTCGATTCATCGTCGACGCGTCCACTCTCTTCGTGTCTGTCGTCGAAGAGTATGCGTTCGCGGTTGTCGCCGTCGCGGCGCCTCGCAGCGTCAACTCGGTCACCTCCTCGGCGTGTTTCGTCGTCATCTCCTCTATTCTCTTCTCGTATCGCGCCTCACTGTGCATAAGACGCGTGCGTTCTTCTCTCAACTTGCGCTCGTACTCGGCCGTCACCTCTAGTTGGCGTTCAAACTTCTTCTCAAACTGTCTCGCGTGTTCCATCCACTTCTCCTCGACGGCGCGAATGTCGCGCTTGGTGGGCGGCGACAGCTCTTTCGCGCCACCGACGGACCCGTACGCATCTTTCCTCCCGTTCGTTTCGTCGTCGAAATTCGTCTGCGTCGCCATCGTGCGCTGATTCGCGCGTCTCTCCGCCTTGGCTTTGACCGCGCTCGGTCCGTCCGCCGCCTCCCACTCGCGTCGATAGGCGTCTCGCTCTCTCTTGACGTTTTCCAACTCGCGCTGCACGTTTTGCAAATGCTCTCGAAATTTACGCATGTGCGCCTCGACGTCCTCTTCGCGCATCCCGTTCGTCGCGCGCGCGTTCGCGTCTCGCAACGCCTCCTCAAGTCGAGAGATTTGCACGAGTCGAATCTCCAACTCGGCGCGATAATCCGTCGGAAACTCATCGTCGTCGTCAACCAAACCCGCGACGTGACGCGACCGACGCGTGTGGCCTCCAAACCGATCGTCTACGCCGTCCCACGCGCGCATCGCCGACGGCGTCTGCACGAGCCACACGGAAAAGCACCGTCGCAGCGCGCGGCGCGTCGCCCGGCGGTGAAACGCGTCGGCGACGCGCGCGTCGCCGACGCGTTTTGAACATGCCGCGCGCCAACGCGCCATGGCGCCGGAGACGACGGCGCGATCTTCCGTCTCCCGCATCGCTCGAACGGTGCGTCGAAGTGCGTACAGTTCCACATCCGTCGTCGGCGGCGTTTGCTCGCGATTTTCTTCGTCGACGTTGGCGTCGCCGCCGTCACCGTTTCGTCTCTCTCGCGCGCGATCTCGACGGTCTCTGGACGCGATAACGAGCGCTCCGTACAGTGCGCTCGTCATCCCCCTCGCGCGCGCGTCGTTCATCGCGGACGTCGTCGCGTCTCCTCGCGCGCGTCGATCGCGTCGCGTCGAGCCGTTTTCGCATTCGTCGTCATCCTCGACGCGTGCCCCGTCTCGCACCGCCGTCGCGGCCACCGCCACCGACGCGGACGCGTCCGACGCATCATTTCGCGTCATCTCTCCCGCGCGACGTCGACGACGCGACGCGCGACGACGCGTCGGCGTGTGGGGAACGTCGTCTCCATGAATTCTTCATTCTTCTCATCGTCGCGCGAATGCGCGCCATTCGTCGTCGCTGTCGCGTCGTCGCACCTTCGCGCGACGCGATGCGCGTCTCGGACGACGACGCGCACGCTCGCGACGCGTCCACCGCCGACGCGACGACGCGCGACGAGCGACCCGCGCGTCGACGCGCCGCGGTGTTTAACATTATTCGCGTGCGCGGGGCGGCGTCGAGTCGTCCCGTCGCCTCCGAGTTCGCGTCGCGACGAGGCGACGATGCGGACGACGGGGCGACGGGCGCGTTTCGTGCCTCCGTCGCGGAAGACGACGACGACGACGATGGGTCGTTTTTCGGCGCCGCGAACGACGTTTCGGGGATGACGCGCGCGCACGTGGTGCGCGTCTTCGCGCGCGTCGAGGGCACGGAGAAACAAGCCATCGCGGCGTACGGTGGAGGCGCGCGTGAGCGAGAGGAGTATTTTTACACGCGAGCCGAGGCGTGTGAGCGGGCGTGTGCGGTGAGTTGTGAGAAGGCGGCGGTGGGGGCGGACGCGGACGACGCGGCGGAACTCTGCGAGAGCGCGTGCGCGTACGCGTGCGAGCGACAGAGCGACGCGGATGGGAAGTTTGAGGTGTGTCTGCGAGGAACGGGGGATTTGGAGACGAGGAGGTGGGAGGAGGAGTTGGAAAGACGCGCGAGAGCGGCGGAGCGCGCGATCGGGAAGAATGGGAATGGGAACGCGCCGACGTAGCGGCGTCACCCGGAAGGGGAGGGAGGAGAAGGTGTAGTGCTTCATTTTTCGTGTGTTTGCGCTGGGCTGTCGAGGGCGATTCTGGATATGAAGGAGACATTTTGTTTCGGTAGATTTTGTTATGACTAAAGCGTACTGTAGTAGGTAGGATGCGACTCGTCCTTCGTTCGTTCATCACAGCGCCACCTTGTACGTTTGACTCTCTTTTTGAATCAAGTGCGACGCCTTGTCGAGACACGTGAGTAAAGAGTCGATGTTCGACACCCACTTGTTCAACAACCAATCGCTCGACTTGGTGGACGTGAAATCGACGAGACCAGCGGGACGGTCAATCTTGGCGACGACGGATTTACCGACGACGCACGAGGAGAGGTGTCGCTCCGTTTCCTCGGGTGTCAGACACAAGAGCTCGGAGAGTCTCGCGAGGGACATACGGGAGTAGTAGGCGGCGATGACGAGCATGTTGTGCTCGATGATGCGAAGCTTTAAATCGTCGACGCGCTTGGCGCCGTCTTTGCCTCCGAAAATTTCTGTCTCCGCGACGAGTTCGCTTGCGTATCGCTCCTGCAACGTCGTCCAGTGGATGATTTCTTTCGTGCAAAACTGTTTGATGAGTGCCTCGTGCGCAGGTAAATCGCTCAGCTTGAGGTTTCCCTTGACGCCGTGTAAAATGCTCTGTTGCATCGGTGCGTGCTTGCTAAGACACACCAACCAGACGATCTTCTTTAGCGTCGGCACCCACCGCTCGCGATCGTTCTTCACCTCGTCGCACTCCAGAATATTCTGGTAGCACCGACACTGCTCTAGGTATTCATCGCTATGACTATAGTACTCCACCATGAGCTCGTAATAACGCAACTTGAGCGCCTCGAGCGAGGGCACGCCCTCGTCGGTGGGTTCAAAGTATCCCTCGGCGTGTTCCACTTGTCCCTCTTTTTTCAACTTTTCGGCCTTGAGTTCCTCGCGCTCCTTCTCGCTCAATTCAGTCTCTTTCTTCGCCATCAACGCCGCCTTCTCCGCATCCTTCTTCTCCTTATCGATGAGCTCGTCGAACGCCCTCGGGTTGATTTTCCGACTCAAAATCAACGCGCGCAGGTAATCCTTCTTCGCCAGACACAACCGCACCTGTTCCTCGATGAAGAATAACTTTTCGTGTCGAGTCAACGCCCCGTACGTCTCGATCGCCACCTCCTGCATCACCGCACACGCCTCATCGATTCTCCCAGCCTCCTCGTGCATCCTCGCCAACGCCCGCGTCAGTCGACTCTTTTCCACCTCAACGAAAATTTTCCCACTCGTCGCGTCGCACAGCGTCTCGATCAGTTTCAACCTCTGCTCCCCGTCCGGCGCGTCATCGATAAACGTCATGCATCTTCGCACCATGGCCGCGATCGCTTGCTTCAGTTGCGCCCGTCTCTTCGTCAACGCCGCGACGTGTTCTCGCAAACCGTCCCAGTCCTCGCACGCGCGCAAGACGTCGACGATCGCCACGCACAGTCTCGGCGCTGCGACGAAATCAGCCGCTAACCGGTACGTCTTCTCGAGGGCGAGCATCTTATCCAACGTTTCCGTCAACTTTCCGGGCTGTACGTCCATCCAATCGCGCGTCGTCGCCGTCGTCGTCAGTCATCGATCCTTCTTTAAAAAAAAGTCTTCACACGTGAGATCCGCGCGTCGTCGTCGTCGTCGCGTCGTCGTCGTCGTCGACGCGCACCTTGGTCGCGTCTAACGCGAGTCCCGCGAGTTCACGCTCGAGCGCGGCGACGTCATCGCGCGTCGACATCCCTCGCGGTCGTCGTTCGGTCGCGCGCGGCGATGAATGTCGTCGGGACGATTTCACCGGGACTCGGGGACAACGGGGACACATCGACGAGTCACGATTGGTCGATTTTGGCTGGGAAGAAATCGTGATGACTGGGCGCGCGTCATTCGGTGGCGATGTCGACGGCGCTCGCGTCGGCGGCGTCGGCGTCGGCGATCGCACGGTCGTCGTCGTCTTCGTCGTCGGCGGCGGTCGGACGTCGCGCGGGGCGGCGGTCGGCGCGCGCGCGGGGCGAATCATTCGCGGTGAGAGGCTCGCGTCGGGACGAGCTCGCCGAGGTGCAGCGACGGTTTTCGCGCGCGTGCGACGAGGCGGGGGTGCGCGTCGAGCGCGCGCGAGAGGGCGACGTCAAGGCGTGCGTGAATTTGGTGTGCGATGCGTTCGCGGGGACGGAGGATGCGAAACCGAGGGCGTACGTGTTGAAGTACGTCGTCGGGCTCGTTGTCGACGACGACTGCGAGGAGACGGCGTTGGTGGCGAAACGACGACGCGAGGGGGGGACCGTCAGTGATGGGGACGATGAAGGCGGCGATGGGGACGCGAGCGCGAGCGAGGAGGTGGTGGGATTCGTCACGGTGAGCATCTCCGCGAAGACGCGTCCGCCTGAACGAGATCGAAACATGTCGCCGCCGCCGGACGCGGCGTATTTGGCCAACGCGTGCGTGGCAAAGTCCGCCCGACGGGAAGGGATCGGGCGAGCGCTTTTACAGTCGGTGGAGGAGTTGGTGCTGGAGATGGGCGGGTGCGACGTGTGGCTGCACGTGCGCGAGAACGAACCGGCGCCGCTCGCGTTGTATTCAGGAGAAGGATACGAGAGAGTTGCCAAGGAGCAATTCAACGTCTTCGAGGGCATTTTCGGGGGTAAACGCGCATCGCCTAGAATTCTGATGCGCAAGGAACTGCGAAGCGACGGTTCGTGTAATTTTATGCTTTGATTGCCGCGTGCGCGGCGATGGTATTGTTTACATTGTTTCGTGTGTCTGTCCGTCGCTCGCTCGCCTCGCACGTCAACCTATCTACCGACGCGTCCGATGCGCGAGTCCGTCTTCGGGTCAGCCGTGTACTCTTGCATGGCGACCAAGAAGGCATCCACGGAACTCTGTAACCGTCTGAGATCGTTCACGTGTAACAAGCGCGCCACGGCGACGGCACGCTCAACCTCGGGGTCGCCGTTCAAGCCGACGCCGCTGGGTACCTCGTCTAATTTCGGCGGATTCTTCGCCGCGAGTTTACCGCTGTCGGATAAGAACGCCGTCACAAATCGCTCCTGCGCCAACACGCACCGCTCGAGGAGCACGCACGCGTCGAGCGGATCGTTCACGCGTACGCTCGAATCGTCGAGACCCAATGCGCGAGCAAAACCGAGCAACGCCTCTTTCCCTTCACCGCTCGCCAGAGACACTCCGACGTCCGATATCTCCTTCGCCGTCAATTTCAATCGCTTGCTCGAGCGTTCTATGGCGTCCATCGCCGATTTCGACGTGGACACCTCCGCGTCGGCGTACTTGAGCGACGTCGCGCGTTCGAGGAGTTCGTCCACGATCGCCTCTCGCGACGCCTTACCCAAATCGCGCAGCGCCGGCGACAGCTGCGCGCCGTAATTCGAGAGCGCGTCCGCGCAGTCACCGTCACCGGCGCGTGCGCGGCGCAGAGCGTCGCGTCCCTCGACGGGGAGCGCGCGGATGGCTGTGTCTTCTAAAAATTCCGCGAGCGCGGCGAGCGCGCGCTCGTCGCCCGCGCCGGGATACGTGGAGGTGGGCACGTCAAGCGCGGCGAGCGCTCTCGCGCGGAGGTCATCGTCCAGCGTCGCGCGCGGTTCCGCCATCGCGAAGGATTCTGAGGGTGCTCGAGTGCGCCGACGGCTGGAAAAAGCGTCCCGACGGCTGCGCGACCGGCGCGAGGAGGCGCGAGGAGTGTGCGCGTACGCCGCGCGTGATCGTCGTCGACGAAAGGATGACGCACGAAAATAATGTATCTTTACACAGCGTGAAACGGCGTCCGACGCCCGGTGAGTCTAGCGAACGCGCAACCGCCGAGGACTCTGAACGGCGACTCACGCGCTCGAGTTTCGAGTGAAGACTTTGGGATCCAGGCACGCCTCGATGCGCGTCAAAGCGTCGTCCAGTGTGGCGTCGGAGGCGGCGTACGAGATTCGCAAGCACTCCGGAACGCCGAACGCGCTGCCCGGAACGAGCGCGACTTGACCTTTTTCTAAGATGTAGCGGCAAAGTTCGTCGACATCCGTCACCGGACCGAATCCTTCAGCCGAGGCGTCGCCACCGAAGAAGGCGCTCACGTCGGGGAACACGTAAAACGCACCGTCGACGCTCGGAAGCTTGACGCCCGGGATGGCGTTAAGGCGCTCGGAGACAAAGTCGCGACGCTGTCTGAACGCCTTGACCATTTCGGCGACGTCCTCGCCACCCTTGAATCCCAGTTCTAGCGCCGCGAGCGCCGCCTCTTGCGAGATGGAGTTCGGGCCGCTCGTGATTTGCGATTGAAGCATGTTCATCGCGCGCGCGAAGTGTTTCGGCGCCGCGACGTACCCCAAACGCCAACCGGTCATGGCGAAGGATTTGGAAAACCCGTTCACCACCATGGTGCGCTCCCACATACCCTCCATCGCCGCGATCGAGTGATGCTTCGCGGGCTCGTAGATGATGTGCTCGTAGATTTCATCGCTCAGCACCATCAATCTCGGGTGCTCGACGACAATCTTCGCCAATTCTTCCAACGTCTCCTTGGGATACACCGCCCCGCTTGGGTTGCTCGGCGAGCACAAAATCAACAACCTCGACCGCTCCGTGATGGCCGCTCGCAGCTTTTCCGGCGTCATCAGAAAACCCTCGTCCGCCGTCGTGCGCACGACGACGCTGTCCGCGCCGGATAATCGCACCATCTCTGGATAACTCACCCAGTACGGCGCCGGAACAATCACCTCGTCGCCCGGACCGCACGTCGCCAACACGCACTGCGCCACGCTCTGTTTCGCCCCGTTCGAGAGCACGATCTCGGACAACGCGTCGTACTTTAATCCATTCTCCATTTCCAACTTTTCAGCGATCGCCTTGCGCAACTTTGCGTCCCCGGCGTTTGGCGAATACTTTGTCTTCCCCGCGTCGATCGCCGCCTTACCAGCCGCCGCCACGCGCGGCGGCGTCGCGAAATCCGGCTCACCAGCCGCCAGACCGATCACATCCGCCCCGTTCTCCTTCATCGTTCGCGCCAGATCCGTCAGCGCCACCGTCTTACTCGGCTGCAACGCCGCCACGCGCGGGTTCAGGCTCTGGTCCACCGCCCGCGTCGTCGTCCTCGCCCGCGCCGTCGAGTCACCGCTGCCTCGCGCGACGCCCGCGCGTCTCGCGACGCGGTGCGCCGCGACCGTCGCCGCGACCGTCACCGTCATCGCGCCCGTCGTCATCGCCTCGCGACGTTCTCGCGCGCGATGCGTGTCCCTACGCGTCCGAGTCTGCGGCCGACACTCAGCCGCGCGCGCGAGAACGAACGTCATCGACGATGCCGGCGAACGATCGACGGAAGCGCGCGAGACGCGACGTCGAGTCGACGCGTCGTCGCGCGCGAGACGCAGTCGAGGCGGCGGCGGCGCGAGGCGACGACGACGAAGAGGAGGATGAAGTCGCGACCGCGGTGCGAAGCGGCGGCGGCGCGTACGGCGCGCTGTTGGCGTCGCTGGGCGCGAGCGACGATCGAAGCGCGAGCGAGGTGAGCGAGAGCGATGATGAGGACGAGGACGCGCGCTCGGCGTCGTCCGATGAGAGCGCGAGCGAGGACGAGGAGGGCGAAGAGGCGACGATGGCGGCGGATTCGGACGGCGACGCATCTTCGAGCGACGACGAGGAGGAGGAGGAGGAGGAGGAGGACGCGAACGAGGACGACGACGAGGACGACGACGATTCGGACGAGGCGTCCGCGTCGGAGGACGCGATGGACGAGCGAGCGACGGAGACGGGTGAGTCGGCGTTGGAACGACACGTGCGACTGGGCGAGACGCTCACGGAGGCGCGCGCGGAGGCTTTGAAAACGCAAAAGGTGACGTTTCCGAGAGAAGACGCGAGCGGTGGGAGTGGGAAGCGGAACGTATGGGAGGGCGCGAACGGGTTGGACGTGCCGAGAGTGTTGGAGAGACCGGAATTGGTGAATGCGAAACTCGCCGAGCGGTGGCGAACGGTTACGGGAAGCGACGGATTCGCGAGCGAGAGTCAGGCTGCGTTTTATTCCATGCTCGCGTCGTACGTGGACGTGCAACACGGAGATCGAACGTTGGTGCCGGATCAAGGACCCGCGGGACAGCAGCTGAACGATGAGACTTTAGACGCCGTCTGCCTCCACGTCATCGATCACGTGACGAGGACGAGAAATCGCGTGATGAAGAATAACGAATCGTTGGCCAAAAAGGCAAAGGCTGGAACGAAAGTGCTTGAGGACGATCTCCCGCGGGATCAAGGGTTCGTGCGTCCGACCGTTTTATTCCTGACGCCCATGCGAAACATCGCGGGTCGAGCCATCATGCGCTTGCTAGACTTGTGCCCGGCGGCGCACGGGAGAAACGACTCAGTAAACAAACTCGAGCGCATCGAGGAGGATTTTTTAGCGTACGAAGGTAGCGATAGCGAAGACGAGGACGAGGAGCCGAGAGGTAAAAAGAAGTTCAAGCCGTTCGTGCCCGCGGATCACAAGGCGCTGTTCAAAGGAAACACGGATGATCACTTTCGACTAGGATTGAAGCTCACCAAGGCGAGCGTGCGATTATACGTCGACTTTTTCGGTGCGGACATCATCTTCGCCTCACCGCTGGGCATCGTCACGGCGTTACAGGATGAAAAGTCAGCCGCAGATTTCTTGAGTTCTATCGAGTTGCTCGTCATCGATCACGCCAACGTGATTCAAATGCAAAACTGGGCACACGTTGTGACGATTGTCGACGGCATGAACGCTCTTCCGCAAGAGATGCGCGACTGCGATATCCAACGCGTCCATGAGTCACATTTGAATGGACACGCGCGCCATCTGAGACAAACGGTGTTGCTCTCGTCGTTTCAAACGCCCGAGATTAACGCGTTGTTCAATCGACGATGCGTCAACTACGAGGGCAAGGTTCGTCTGCGCACGTCGCAAAAAGGCGTGCTCGGTCAGCTCACACTGAAAACACGCCAGCAGTTTGAACGCGTGAACATGAAGTCTTCGGACGTCGTGAACGCGGACGACATCCGGTTCAAGTACTTTGTGAAACACGTATTGCCTCGCATACGTGAGAATCCAGAGCCGGGTGTCGTCATATTCGTGAGCTCGTACTTTGACTTCGTTCGAATTCGTAACTTGTTGACGAAGGAAGAAGTGTCGTTCGCGGTAAACAGCGAGTACACCGAGCCTAGCGAAGCGGCTCGCGCGCGCACGCTCTTCGCCGACAGACGCAAGCGCGTGCTGCTCCTGAGCGAACGGGCACACTTTTACTTTCGCCGCCGCATCAAGGGTGCCAGAGAAATTTGCTTCTACTCTCTACCGGAGCACGCGCATTATTATCCCGAACTCGTCTCGTACCTTGCTGGTTCCGCCGCCACCGCGTCTGGATCCGCGCCCGTCGTCGGTCACGTGGCTGGCGTCGTCGCGCTCTTCTCAAAATTGGACGCGCTCAAGCTCGAGCGCATCGTGGGGAGCGCGCGGTGCGCCAAGATGACTGCCAAAAACGAGCATCCGATGTTCTTATTCGTCTAGACATGTAACATTGAGCGCCATAGCTTGAATTACAAACATACTCATACATCCCGCACCCTGATTGCCAGACGCGCGGAAAATTTGCTCGTGTGTGCCGTCGAGCGTGTGAGGATGCGTGCGGATCGAACGTCGCAGAGGGAGGCGCGCGAGACCATGACGCCGACGCCGGCGATCGAGGCGTGGCCGGCGATCGATGACGCGCTGTTGCGCCTGGCGATCGAGTCCGGCGTCGCCGTGGAGGCACTGAGCGGGGCGCGGGCGTGCGTGGAATTCGTGAGCGGGCGCAAGGAGGCGGCGGAGGTGCGCGCGCGTTGGCGCGCCATGCTCACGGGAGGCGACGGGTGGAGCGAGAGGTGCGCGGAGAGGATGCGCGAGGTGTCCAGGGAGGTGCTGGAGCGAGAGATCGACGCGCGCGTGCGATGGAGGGCGACGTCAAGAGAGACGGAGGGCGACGCGGGGGAGAAAATCGAAGACGAGGACGACGCGCGGACGCCGACTTTTAGAGAAGCGGAACAGGCAATTTTGAGGGGGGAGGGGACGAAACGACGACGACGCCGCGCGATGGGCGACGAGCGAGAGGCTGGGACGACGAGCGCGGATGAAGATGTACGCGCAAAGAAGACGGCGTTGAGGAAAATTGAGAAATTGGAGCGAAGCGCGCAGGCGGCGGCGGCGCGTTTAGCCACGGCGAAAGGCGCGTTGGCTGAACTCGTGGGGATGAACACGACGTTCGTGATCGAAGATCGAGAGTGCGTCATCGGACGGTCCACGGAGGATCTCAAGGTGGACGTAGACCTGTCGTTGGAGGGGAGAGCGATGAAAATCTCGCGACAACAGGCGTTTTTGAAACTTCGATGGAACGGCGAATTCGCGCTTCGAAACGTCGGTCATCGGCCGATCTGGTGCAATAATACGCCGTTGAACACGGGTCAGAGGTGCATTCTTCGCCCGCACACGCTCCTAGAAATCGGAGGCTTGCGCCTGCTCTTCGTCCCGAATCCGACGTTGATTCGAGACGTGGCGCCCGTGGGGACGTGACTACTATACTATACTCGTACTACAAGTACAACTACCTAGACTGTACATCTACACCGTTTGTGAACCCAACCTAAAGTTGTACGCGTTTGCCTCCGCCGTGGCGTCGTATGCGAACTCGTTCCTTCCCGCGCACGCCGCGGGCGAATCTCCAATCTGTAAAACCGTACTCATGCAAGCTCTCGTCACGCTCGTCACGCTCGAGCTGACCGGATTCACCACCCAATCGTATGGATACGCGTCGTTAGCTCTGTGACTTCCGCGCGCTAAGAAAGCCGCCGACCAGCGCCATTTGGGCACGTCCGCCGTGATGCTAGACACTTCGCTCAACGCGAGCATGGAAAGTCTGACGAGCCCGTTATTACTCGTAAAGTCTGAAACATCCACGACTGCGACGCACGTCGAACACACACCTTCTGAGCGCACGTACGCTTTACCGTTCGCCACGACGACGGCTTCTCCGTTCTGGAACTCGTCGCTTTGAATCGACGCCACCACCTGCACGGAACCTGCCTGCGCCAGACTCGCGTCGTTCGGGAGCGATAACACCGTCAATCGGTTCGTCTCACCGCACAAAACGAACGCATAGTTTTGTTCAACCGTGAAAGCCGTCGCCCCGCACAGTCGCCCGTCGAAGATGGTCCTTCCGCCCTGTCCCGCGCCGCCCTCCTCGTACGCGTTGCACTCGTGCCCGAGCGTCAATATCGCCGGTCGCGTCGGTTCTCTCGCGTCGACGAGCACGACGCTCGAGTTTTTCGTCTGTGGGTCTCCCGCGGCCAAGGCGACGACGTACGTGCCGCTATCGTGCAATTCCAAATCGACTGGCCGTCGCAATTGCTTGAAGCTCGCGACGCTGCCGTTGACAAACATGTTCGCCGGCGCGGTCGTGTCGATCACCGTAACCGCGTTCGAGCGCGCTGCGGCGACGTAGAGGTACGCATTGTCCTTGAGCACCGCCCCGGACGCGCCGCACAGTCGACGAAGCGTGCGAGAGGAGGCGACGCACTCGCGAACCGTTCCGACTTTGCTCGTTTGGGCGACGACGCCGACGGCGCGGTCGAGCGCGACGAGGAGCGAGAGTGCGACGAGG
>Ga0255777_10000841_pt1 | contig 29403 bp, 27 predicted proteins | sample 101ome_15_FD_179975 | JGI IMG/M metagenome (GOLD analysis project Ga0255777, IMG submission 179975) | Coastal salt marsh microbial communities from the Groves Creek Marsh, Skidaway Island, Georgia - 101402AT metaG (version 2) | ecosystem: Environmental > Aquatic > Marine > Intertidal zone >... | reverse complement strand
TGCCAAATGATGGTGATTTGTTGGATCTGGTGCCGTTATTGGCGCGTGATGCAGCGTTACAGAAAAAAATTCTGGTGGATAATCCAGCCCGGCTTTACGGATTTACGCCGGTCGAATGAGGGCGATATCAGCCGAAATGAAACAAGCTTTTTGCCGCGGCGTTTTTTTCATTTTGGCTCTTGGTTTCGCGCATTTGTTGTCCTAGGCTAGCAACTTGCTTACGTCTTAGGTCAGCGGACATGACCAATATTTCGATATTTTTATGAGGGAAGATTTAACGATGATTATTGATTGTCATGGCCATTACACAACAACGCCGCCACAGGTCGAGGCCTATCGTAACGAGCAGCGGGCATTATTGGCAAAGGACCCAAACCATCTTTTTACAAAAGGCGATGTGAAGATTTCGGATGATGAAATTCGCGAATCAATCGCCAATAATCAGCTTAAATTGCAACAGGATCGCGGCACTGATCTGACGATATTTTCGCCGCGGGCTAGCTGGATGGGGCATGACCTTGGCAATGCCAGCACGTCGCAAGCATGGACCGAACTTTGTAATGATCTGATCCGGCGCGTCTGTGACCTGTTTCCAGATAATTTTGTTCCGGTTTGCCAATTGCCGCAAAGCCCCGAGACCTCACTTGAAAACAGCATTGCCGAACTGTCGCGCTGTGTCGAGGAAATGGGCTTTATCGGTTGTAATCTGAACCCTGATCCATCTGGTGGTTTTTGGAAGGATCCGCGCCTTGGTGACCGCTACTGGTATCCGTTTTATGAAAAACTGATCGAACTGGATGTACCGGCTATGATCCATGTGTCGGGGGCGTGCCAGCATTCGCTTGACACGACGTCCAGCTATTATCTTGGGGCTGATACAACCGCCTTTACCCAGCTGTTATTTTCTGACGTCTTCACCGATTTCCCTGAATTAAAGCTGATTATCCCGCATGGCGGCGGTGCTGTTCCCTATCATTGGGGTAGGTTCCGCGGGATTGCACAGGATCGTGGCCTTGGTGATCTGGATGAGCGGGTGCTTGGGAATCTTTATTTCGACACTTGCGTCTATCACCAGCGCGGTATTGATCTATTGCTGGATGTTATCCCGACAAAAAATATTCTGTTCGCCTCAGAAATGATTGGTGCGGTTCGCGGTATTGACCCCAGAACTGACCATCACTACGACGATACCAAGCGCTATATCGACGGAAATAAGGCGCTGGATGCGGCGGCAAAGCAGGCTATTTTTGAGGGTAATGCAAGGCGCGTCTTCAGCCGGCTCCAAATCTGATCAAAGGGTTTTGATCATAAATAGCTCAAAGCCTGATCTGATCAGGCTTTGAAATAATGCGCCTCAAGCTGCCTGCAAATCTCGTGATAGATTGGCAAATGCAGTTCTTGAATACGGGCGACATTATCCGACGGCACGTCAATCAGCACATCACATAATGGTGCCAACTGGCCGCCACCAGCACCGGTTAGCCCGATCACCGCCATGTCTTTGGCGCGGGCCGCCTTGGCCGCAAGCAGAATATTGCGCGAATTTCCGGAAGTGGATATCGCCAGTAAAACGTCACCAGCTTTGCCCAATGCCCAAACCTGTTGGGCAAAAATCAAACTGCCATCAAGGTCATTGGCAATTGCCGTGATCAGCGCGCTGTGGCTGACCAGCGACAATGCGGGCAATCCATATTGCAGCTTATCCGCAAGAAGGGCGGCATCATCACCGCTGACGGCGGCCAGTTTATTCTTGTCATCGGCTGTTAAGGGGCGGCGACGGCAAAACCCCTTCATCAATTCGCCGACGATATGTTCGCAATCTGCCGCACTGCCCCCATTGCCGCAAATCAGCAAAGTGCCGCCAGCATCATAGCTCGCAATCAGCTTTTCAACCGCTGCTTTCAGGCTGTCATGCTGGCTATTGCCGTTATTTAGATCCGGCTGCTGCATCAGGCGCTCCCTTATTTGCTGGCGTATATTTTTGGTATCGTGATTGTGCCGTGCCCCATTATTGAGGGGCGCGCCGAAAATCACAAATGATAAAATGGCTGCCCTAAAGGGCGTGATTATCGATCAGGCGTGTTGACCCCAGCCAGACGGCCGCAAAAATCCGGCTATGGGGGGCAGCGGAGCGGCAAATCTGCAAATCATCCGCACGGCGAAGGTCAAAATAATCAATCTTACCAAAACCGGCTTCTGCGAGGCGGTTTCTCGCTGTTTCCAGCGCCGCCTCAATTGGCGCGCCGCCATTGATCTGGTTGGCCGTCGCCTGCATTTCAGCATAGAGCAATGGTGCCAGCTTGCGATCAGCCGGGCTTAGATACTGGTTGCGGGATGAGAGCGCCAGACCATCTGCTTCACGGATTGTCGGATGCGCCAGAATTTGAACTGGTAAATCCAGATCCCGAACCATCTGCCGAATTACCGTAAGCTGCTGAAAATCCTTTTCACCAAAAATTGCAAAATCGGCGGGGATATGGGTAAAGAGTTTCAAGACCACTGTGGCAACGCCGGTAAAAAAATGTGGCCTTGCCGCACCTTCCATTGGGTTTGCAACCCCGCCCGGCACAATGCTGGTTGCATGACCATCATCATACATAGTGGCCGGCGCATAAATCGCATCACAGCCACCACTATCCTTGATTGCTGCACAATCACGATCAAGGGTGCGCGGATATTGGTCGAAATCCTCGCCAGCGCCAAATTGGGTAGGATTTACATAGATGCTGACAATGACACGCGATGCGGTTTGCCGCGCCTTTGCGATTAGCGCAAGATGGCCGGAATGGATACTGCCCATCGTTGGCACAAGACAGACCGTTTCACCTGCCTTTTGCCATTTTATTGTGGCGGCGGTGATGTCAGTTTTGTGATGTAGAATATTCATCCAGATACCGTGTTGTTATCAGGGTTTTTTCGGCCAGAAAAGGTGATCCTTGGTCGGAAAGCTGCCATCAATGACCGCGGCGCGATAGCCAATTGCAGCGGCGCTTATATCATCTTGAAGATTGGCAAATTTGCGCACGAATTTTGGTGTAAAGGCATCATAAAGGCCAAGCACATCTTCGGTTACGAGAATTTGTCCGTCACAGGCTGCCGAGGCACCAATACCAATGGTTGGCACCTTGCATCCCATCGCAATCGACGCGGCCACCGGTTCGATGATCCCCTCCATAACGATGCCAAAAACACCAGCCTCGACGAGAGCATCGGCATCTTTATGAAGCTGGCTAGCTTCTTCCTCGCTGCGACCGGTAATGCGAAACGCTGCCCCTGCGACAGCGTGCTGTGGCAGCAGGCCGATGTGACCAAGCACCGGAATGCCCGAATCCACAAGGCATTTAACATGCGGAGCAAGATCAGTACCGCCTTCCAGCTTGACCGCGTCAGCCCCGGTTTTTGCCATAATTTCGCTCGCGCTTGCCAATGCCTGTGCCGGGCTGTTTTCATAGCTACCAGCAGGCAGGTCAATCACCACAAGCGATGATTTGCGCCGCCGCATGACGGCCTCACCATGCCGGATCATCATATCAAGATCAGCATTTTGCGTTGTGTCCATGCCGTAGATCACCATCGCCACAGAGTCACCAACAAGAAGCATATCACAATGCGGGTCAAGTGCATGCGCCATCGGGGCGCTATAGGCGGTGAGGCAAACGATCTTACGCTGGCCCTTTAGAGCCATAAAATCAGCAATTTGAGGTTTTTCAGGCATGGCGGTCGGTCTCGTTACAGGCGGCATGCGTAATATATCGCCAAAAGCGTCCAAGGAAGGGACAGATAAGTGGGACGAACCCAAAGCAAAATAACGCGAAACAACTAGCATATATTTGCCGGACGGGCGATAGCTTTTTAAAAGATACCGGACACGGCTAGCCGCTTGACCTGTCTATTGTCGATGCCTAGCATTAGCCCTCTATTATCGTCTTGATGCGCTTAATCCAGCGCTGCTTTTTTATTGTTTTTTTTCGAGGATAACAATGACCCGACCAACAATCATCATGGCGGCACCGAACGGCGCACGCAAAGTGAAAACTGATCATCCCGCGGTGCCGGTAACGATTGACGAAACTATTGCCACTGCCAAGGAATGCCATGCAGCTGGTGCTAGTATTCTTCATGCTCATGTGCGTGATGATGCGGGCAAACATCTGCTTGATGTGGCGCGCTATCGCAAATTGCTAGATGGTTTGCGCCAAGAGGTGCCGGAAATGCTGGTGCAGATTACCACCGAAGCGGTGGGTATCTATACGCCGGATCAGCAGGCCGATCTGGTATTTGCGCTAAAGCCTGATTTTGTCTCGGTCGGGTTTCGTGAAATGATTGGCGATAATGGCGCGGCGGCGCGTGCGCTGGCCACAAATTTCTATCATTCAAGCCTTGCCGAGCAGATCTGTGTTCAGCATATCCTATATGATATTGATGATCTGGTTCGGTTCCGTGCGGCGATGGCTGACGGTATTTTGCCAGATGCGCGCCCGCACGTGCTTTTGGTATTGGGCCGTTATAGTGGGAATTTCCAGTCTGATCCGGCCGAGATGAAGCCATTTATCGCTGATGGGCTGCCGGATATGGCAAGCTGGTCAATCTGTGCCTTTGGTCACCGTGAATTTGATGTGATGACAGATGCGATTGCGAATGGCGGTCATTGTCGGGTCGGGTTTGAAAACAACCTTTATTTAAAGGATGGCAGCCTTGCGCCAAGCAATGCCGATCTGGTGCGCCAGCTGGCCGAAACCTGTCAGCCAGCCAGCCGCGCCGAGACCTTGGCACTATTCGCACTCTAACGGCTATTTCTGTATCAGCTGATTATTCCGCCGCCTGCTGTTCCCAAAACTCCATTGGCGGGCACGCACAAATCAATGCTCGGTCGCCAAGGGCGTTATCAACACGGTTTACCGGCGGCCAGTATTTATTGGCCTGAAAATTGCCGTCGGGGTCACCCGCTTGCCTGCGGCTGTAAGGATGCGTCCAATCATCGGCCATAATGTCGTCGGCGGTATGTGGTGCATTAACCAGCGGATTATCATCACGGGGCCATGTGCCATCGGCAACGGCGCGGATTTCCGCAGCAATGGCAATCATCGCATCACAAAACCGGTCAATTTCGGCAAGTGATTCAGACTCGGTTGGTTCAATCATCAACGTGCCAGCAACCGGAAATGACATGGTTGGAGCATGAAATCCATAGTCAATCAGCCGTTTGGCGATGTCTTCATTGCTAATGCCGGTGGCATCCTGAATTTTGCGGATATCAATGATACATTCATGTGCAACGCGGCCATGGCGGCCGGTATATAGCAATGGATAGCTATCATGCAGCCGTTTGGCGATATAATTGGCCGATAGAATGGCTGTTGCGGTGGCGTCGATCAGCCCATCTGGCCCCATCATGCGGATATAGGCATAGGTAATCGGCAAAATACCTGCCGAGCCAAATGTGGTGGCACTGACCGCACCGACCCCATCAAGTGGTGATCCGGGCAGGAATGGTGCCAAATGCGCTGCAACCCCGATCGGGCCAATGCCCGGGCCACCGCCACCATGCGGGATACAAAAGGTTTTATGCAGGTTCAGATGGCTGACATCCGCACCAAATTCCGGTGGCGCGCAATGGCCGACAAGCGCATTTAGGTTTGCACCATCGACATAAACCTGCCCACCAGCGGCATGGATGATCGCACAAACATCGGCAATTGCCTCTTCAAACACGCCATGGGTTGACGGATAGGTCACCATCAAAGCGGCAAGATTTTCTTCATATTGGGCGGCCTTGGCACGCAGATCATCAAGATCAACATCCCCCGACGCATCACATTTCACCACAACAACTTTCATGCCGGCCATCGCCGCTGAGGCTGGATTGGTGCCATGTGCGGATGACGGGATCAGGCAGATATTGCGGTGATGATCACCGCGCGACTGATGATAGCGTGAAATCGCCAGCAACCCGGCAAATTCGCCCTGCGCGCCGGAATTTGGCTGCAATGACATCGCGGCATAGCCGGTGCATTGGCATAGCATCTCTTCCAGCCGTTCGATCATTTCGCGATAGCCAACGGTCTGATCATCCGGTGCAAAAGGATGGATATTGGCAAATTCTGGCCATGTAACGGGCATCATTTCAGCGGTGGCGTTCAGCTTCATCGTGCAAGACCCAAGCGGAATCATGCACCGGTCTAGCGCCAGATCACGATCTGATAACCGGCGCATATAGCGCAGCATTTCAGTTTCTGAACGGTAGCTGTGAAATACCTCATGCGTTAGAAACTGGCTTGTCCGGCCAAGCTCGGCAGGTAGGCTGTTTATCTGATCATCGCCAACATGGCCGCCAAGTGCAGTAATAATTGCCGCCAAAGCTGCATCATCAATGGTTTCATCAAAACTTGCGGCTATGGCGCCATCAAGCGGGCGCAGGTTAAACCCGGCAGCAACGGCCGCAGCCATCAATTCATCGCGGTCCCCTGCCGCCTCTATGACCACAGTGTCAAAGAATGCCTGATGCCGCAGATTGCGGCCCGCACTGAGCATGGCGGCAGCAAAGCGGCGCGCCTGACGGTTGCTATGCGCAGCAATATTCTGCAGTCCTTCCGGCCCGTGCCAGATCGCATAAAAACTCGCCATAATCGCCAGCAATGCCTGTGCTGTGCAAATATTCGAAGTGGCCTTTTCGCGGCGAATATGCTGTTCACGCGTTTGCAGGGCGAGCCGATAGGCGGGCCTGCCACGTGCGTCGCGTGAGACCCCGACCAGACGGCCCGGGATCGAGCGTTGCAATGGCTGGCTACAGGCAAAATAGGCTGCATGAGGTCCGCCAAACCCAAAAGGAACGCCAAAGCGCTGGGTGCTGCCAACCACAATATCGGCGCCCATTTCACCCGGCGGGGTCAGCAGGGCTAAGGCTAATAAATCGGCAGAGACAACGGCAAGCCCACCGCCATCATGGATCGCGTCAATATCGCCGCTGAGGTCACGGATTGCGCCGGTACTGCCGGGATAGCTTAAGAGGCCGCCAAAGCAATCGGCAGCAACCGGCCCGTCGATAGCCGTGATGTCAATGATGATGCCAAGTGGCGCGGCGCGGGTTTTCAAAATCGCAATGGTTTGTGGGTGCGTGTCAGGGTCAACGATAAAACGGTTGCCTTTGGGTTTATGCATCCGGTGCGCTAGTGCCATCCCCTCGGCAGCAGCGGTGGCCTCATCAAGCAGTGATCCATTGGCAATATCCATCCCGGTCAGATCCATAACCATTGTCTGAAAATTCAAAATGGCTTCGAGCCGCCCTTGCGATATCTCCGGCTGGTAGGGCGTATAGGCCGTATACCATGCCGGGTTTTCCAGAATATTACGCTGGATTACTGGCGGCGTATGGCAATTGTAATAGCCCATCCCGATCAACGAGGTTTTGATTTGATTCTTGCTGGCAAGCTCCTTTAATTCGGCCAGAATTTCATGCTCCGATAATGCCGGTTGCAACGTCATTTTGCTCTGGCGCCGGATATTTTCGGGAATCACTGTATCCAGCAATTCGGTCAATGACGAGACATTGACGGTATCAAGCATGGTGTCAATATCAGCATCATCAAGGCCGATGTGACGGCTGGAAAAGGCAGCTTGCGGTGGGGGAAGTGATAACATGATGCGTCCTTTCAAAAAAAATCGCCGGCATAAAAAAACGTGAACCAGAAAAATATGAGCCAGAAAAATATGAGCCAGAATTAAGAGGCGGCGTTCCCATAAATGCCAGTTCGCGGCGAGTAACAGTAAGCGGCTCAATTACAGCGTTTGCCAGCGCAGTGATTATGCGGCGCAGCGATTATGCGTCGCTGTTTAGTCAATCAATGCGTTATAAGCGTCCTCATCCATCAGTGATTCGAGGTCGCCAACATCGCTGATCTTGATCTTGAACAGCCAGTTTTGCATGGCGTTTTCAGGCGTGATTGCGGTCAGATCATCCAGCAATGCGCTGTTCACCTCGGTGATATCACCGGCGGCAGGGCTGTATATGTCTGATGCCGCCTTCACGGATTCGAACACCGCCACCGCATCGCCCTTGCTGACGCTGGTGCCTGTATCGGGCAGTTCGACAAAGACGATATCGCCTAATTGTTCAACCGCATGGGGCGAAATGCCAACTGTGCAGATGTCATCATCTAGCTTGGCCCATTCGTGATCTTCAGAAAATTTCAACATGATTTGCCTCCTTGTGGCTGGGATGGGTATTTAACCGCGAAAATAACGATGTGGAACGAGTGGCAAATCAGCCACGGTCATTGGTGTTTCACTGCCCCTCGTGGTGGCAGTGATGATGGTGCCAGTGTCGGCAAGTCCGGCATCAACCAGACCGAGCGCGGCTGGCCGGTCAAGGCTTGGCGAAAAGCCGCCAGATGTAACGACGCCGACCTCAACACCGTCATTCAACAGGATGGTACCGTCACGCACCGGCCGTGCGCCGGCTGCCAAGAGGCCAACAAGGCACCGCTGTGGCCCCTTGGTGAACTCGTCAAGAATGACACTGGCGCCGGGAAAATCGGCTGCCTCGCGCCGTTTTTTAGACAGCGCGAATTTCAGTCCGGCCATTGTCGGGGTAATGGTTTCGTCCAATTCATGCCCCCAAAGCGGCAGACCAGCCTCAAGCCGCAGCGTGTCACGTGCGCCAAGACCGGCAAGTGTGACCTTACCCGTTGCCATGAATGTCTCGGCGACCTCGACGGCCGTGCTAGCCGGCATTGAAATTTCAAAGCCATCCTCGCCGGTATAGCCTGATCGCGTTATTACAAGCGGGATTGAGTGAAGCTCAAATCGCCGGATATCCATAAAGCGAAAGCCGTCCAGATCAAGGCCGAGGCTGCTTAGCACCGCGCCAGCTTGGGGGCCTTGCAGGGCCAGCAGGGCTTTATCGTGATGCACGTTTATTTTGGTATTGGCCGATTTGGGCTCGGCGTCTAGATTCTGGCGCAAATGATCAATATCATGCTGCGCCCGACCCGCATTGACGACAAGGTGAAGATTGCCGTCGAGGCGTGCCACCATCAGGTCATCAAGCACACCGCCCGTATCATTTAAAAACAGTGAATAGCGCACCCGCCCTTCGGCAACCGCGCCAATATCGGTTGGTGTTAACCTCTCAAAAAAGGCGTCTGCACCTGACCCTGATAATTCGATCTGAACCATGTGCGACACGTCAAACAACCCGGCGCCATTGCGAGTCGCAAGATGTTCGGCCTTAATACCATGCGCATATTGAACAGGCATATTCCAGCCGGCAAACGGCACCATTCTGGCCCCGTTGGCACAGTGAAAATCGTAAAGTGGGGTTTGTTTTATATCCACTGTTCTAATCCCTTGCTCGCGCGTTAAAAAGATGAATACCGATCTATGGTATTCGCCCCTTCTGTCGCGGAACCTGAGAGATTAGCTGTTTCCGATCAATGGTCATATTGACCTAATCGGCTGATCATCTGATCCTTTTGTCACTTCCGACTAGATCAAAAAATCACCAGTTTTCCCCTTCGGTGGACACTGCCGTGTCGCTTTCCAGAGTGCTCACATGAAAGTGTACTTTTACCTGAGAGTTTCTGGGGGTTTGCTCCTTCGGTGTTGCTGTCACCGCGTCGCTGCGGCAAGCAATCTCTCCCCTCTCATGTATCGAGCAAAATCACGCTAACGCATTTTATATTTTTCAGCAAGTCGGATGAATTTCAGGGTGCTCAAAGCCCAAAAAGGGGGCGTTTGTTGCGGTGATTTATCCAAAAAGGTTTTAAAAACACACTTGAGAATGTTCTTACCTATGCTCATATAACAAAAGCAATTAAATGCCCGTGCCCCTATGTTGTTCGAAGAGTGAAGCTTTGCGATGCCTGATTCCTGTCCAATTTGGAGCCTGAGTGACCTCTATGATGGCGTCGAGGCGCCAGCATTACAAACCGATATTGCGGCTTGCCGTGAGGCGGCTAGCACGCTGGCGAAAGACTGGCAGGGCAAGATTGGCACAATTTCAGCTGCGCAATTGGCCGATGTGATTATCGCTTATGAGGCGGTGCTTGAACGGCTTGGCAAAGTGCAGAGCCATGCGCAGCTATTATTTGCCGCGAATATGAATGATCCGGCGATTGCCAAACACCATCAGTCGATTCGGGAAGTTGGTGCACAAATTGGCGCGTCGCTTTTGTTTGTCGAACTCGAGCTTGCGCGCCTTGATGACGGCTATATTCAGACATTATTGGGCGATGCGGCGCTTGGCCGGTTTGCACCATGGTTGCGGCGGGTTCGTGCGATGGCTCCTTACCAGCTATCGGATGAGGCCGAAAAAATGATCGCCGAACGGGCACCAACTGGCGCCGGTGCGTGGGTGCGGCTGTTTGACGAGACAACAACGGCGATGCGATTTGCCTTTCAGGGCGGCGAAGTGACCGAAGCTGAAATTCTGGATGCGCTATCCAGCCCAGATGCGGCCAAACGCAAAGAGGCCGGTCACTCATTGTCCGCCACCTTAAAAGACCATCAACGCCTGTTATCGCTGGTGATCAATACCATCGCCAAGGACAAGCAGATCGAGGATGGCTGGCGCGGTTTTTCGCGGCCGGTATCATCGCGCAATCTGGCAAATGACGTTGATGATGTTGTTGTTGATGCGCTGGTGCAGGCGGTCAATGACCGTAATGCTGATTTATCGCATCGCTATTACAGTCTCAAGGCTGGCTGGATGGGTAAAAAACAGATCGACTGGTGGGATCGGAACGCGCCCCTGCCGGGCGATGATGACCGGCATTATGACTGGAGCGATGCCACGCAAATTGTGCTGGATGCCTTTCGCGGGTTCGATCCGGAAATGGCCGAGATTGCAACGCCATTTTTTACGCAGAACTGGATTGATGCGGCACCGCGGGCTGGCAAGACATCAGGCGCGTTCTCGCATCCGGTTGTGCCATCGGCGCACCCATATATTCTGATGAATTTTGCCGGAAAATCACGTGATGTGATGACGTTGGCGCATGAGATGGGGCACGGCATTCATCAGGTGATGGCAGCTGATCAAGGCTATCTTATGTCAGATACCCCGCTAACGCTTGCCGAAACCGCATCGGTGTTTGCCGAAATGCTGGCTTTCCGCCAGCTTGTCGATAGCCAAAGCGATCCCAAAGCGCGGCGGCTTTTGCTGGCTGGTAAGGTCGAGGATATGCTGAACACAGTTGTCCGGCAGATTGCGTTTCATAATTTTGAAACCGCGTTACATCATGCCCGTACCAAAGCCGAATTGACGGCGGAAGAGATTTCCGACATTTGGATGGAAACCCAGCGCGCCGCCCTTGGGCCAGCGATCAAAACCGGCGATGATTACCGGCCGATTTGGGGCTATGTTCCCCATTTCATTCATACGCCATTTTATGTCTATGCCTATGCGTTTGGTGATTGTCTGGTCAATGCGCTTTGGCAGAAATATCAATTGGCACAGGCCAGTAATGACGGCGGTGTGTTTATCCAGAATTACAAGCATTTGTTAAAGGCGGGCGGCACCGAGCGTTATGATGTGGCGCTTCAGCGGTTTGATCTTGATGCCAGTAAGCCAGAGTTTTGGTCGCTTGGGCTGGATATGATTAGCGGGATGATTGACGAATTGGAAGGGCTGGCATAATGGCGGGAAATAGCACGCGGGACGCGGCAAGTACGCGCCAATTTGGTGGCCGTATTCGCCGATATGCAAAAGTAACCACGACAATGGGCGGGCTGGCGGCGCGGGTTGCCGGTGAACGCTATCTTGGGTGGGATATTGATCGCAGCAAACACGCGGCTGATCTGCGAGAGGCGCTTGGCGGGCTGAAAGGTCCGATCATGAAAGTGGCGCAGATCCTATCAACGATTCCCGATGCGTTACCCCCGGAATATGCCGAAGAGCTGGCCGGGTTACAGGCTGATGCGCCGTCAATGGGCTGGCTGTTTACCAAACGCCGGATGGCGGCCGAACTAGGGCCGGAATGGCAGCAGAGATTCGCCAGCTTTAGCCGGGAAGCAGTATCAGCGGCGTCATTGGGGCAGGTGCATCAGGCGGTGGCTATTGATGGCGCGCCGCTGGCGGTTAAATTGCAATATCCCGATATGCATTCAGCCATCGAAGCTGATCTCAAACAGCTGAAACTATTGTTCCAGATTTATGAGCGTTATGATTCGGCCATTTCAACATCAGATATTTATGATGAATTGTCTGAACGTCTTTTAGAAGAGCTGGATTACCGGCGTGAAGCGATGAACATGCAGCTTTACCGTCATATGCTGGCAAATGAGGCAAAAGTACAGGTGCCCACCCATATCGCCGAATTATCGACCGACCGGCTTTTGACAATGAACTGGCTCGAAGGCCAGCGGCTCATGGCGTTTCTTGAGACCAATCCCGATCAGGAAACACGGAATGAAATTGCCAAAACAATGTTTCGCGTCTGGTATGTGCCGTTTTATTATTATGGTGTGATCCATGGCGACCCGCATTTGGGCAATTATTCGATCGCCAAGGACCATAGTATCAATCTGATGGATTTTGGCTCAATCCGCCTGTTCCGGCCGCAATTTGTCGCTGGTGTTATCGAGCTTTATAAGGCACTCCGCGACAATAACCGCGATCAGGCGGTTGATGCCTATGGGCGCTGGGGATTTGTCGGGCTGGATAATGAAGCGATTGATGTATTGAATATGTGGGCCGAATTCATCTATGCGCCGCTTCTTGAAAACCGGGTTCGCCCGATTCAGCAAATGCGTGGTGGTCAGGCCGGACGTGACCTTGCAGGCAAGGTTCATACCGAATTGAAACGTATTGGCGGCATTAAACCGCCGCGTGAATTTGTGCTGACCGATCGGGCGGCTGTCGGGCTTGGTTCAGTGTTCATGCATCTTGGTGCCGAGGTGAATTGGCATGAATTGTTCCATGAATTGATTGATGATTTCTCGGTAGACGCATTGGCTGAACGGCAACGTAGCGCCGCCGCCGAGGTTGGCCTGCCAGACAGTCTGATTGCCGCTAACCATAGTGAAGCCAACGCCTGAGCGCGTGATGGTGCGTTAGCCATGAAACGATGTATGGTCAAACACTGCATCGCAAAAAAGACACAAGTAAGCGGCGGCCAATAATGGCGGCGTCACGCAAATGCGTGCATTTTGCGTGCTGTTCAGATGATCAACGGCGAATTAGCTGCTCGAGATAAGCGTTAAAAGCTGATCGAGTGACGCCTTGGCATCACCATAGAACATGCGCGTGTTTTCCTTGAAAAACAGCGGATTTTCGATGCCCGAATATCCGGTGCCTTGGCCCCGCTTCGACACAAATACCTGCTTTGCTTTCCAGCATTCCAGAACCGGCATACCGGCGATTGGGCTGTTGGGGTCATCTTGTGCTGCTGGGTTTACAATATCGTTCGAGCCAATCACGATGGCAACGTCGGTGCTTGGGAAATCATCATTGATTTCATCCATCTCGAGGACGATGTCATATGGCACTTTTGCTTCTGCAAGCAGCACATTCATATGCCCCGGAAGCCGGCCAGCAACAGGATGGATTGCAAAGCGCACGGTCTTGCCCTTTGCCCGAAGCCGTCTGGTGAGTTCGGCAACATTTTGCTGGGCCTGCGCCACCGCCATGCCATAACCTGGAATGATAACGATGCTTTCGGCATCGTCGAGGGCAGCGGCAACGCCGTCAGCATCAATGGCAATCTGCTCGCCTTCAACTTCCATTTGCGGGCCAGCCGTGCCGCCAAATCCGCCAAGGATAACGCTGACGAATGAGCGGTTCATCGCCTTACACATGATATAGGACAGGATCGCGCCTGACGAGCCAACCAGCGCACCAACAACGATCAACAAATCATTGCCAAGGCTAAAGCCAATCGCCGCGGCCGCCCACCCTGAATATGAATTCAGCATTGATACAACCACCGGCATATCGGCGCCGCCGATGCCCATGATCAAATGATAGCCGATGAATAGCGCCAAGACCGTCAGAATGACCAGCGGCAATAACGCGCCAGATGTCAGATACCAAACAAGACAGGCCAAAGATGATACGGCCGCGGTGGCGTTCAATAGGTGTCCACCGGGAAGTTTGGTTGCAGCTGATGTGACTTTGCCAGATAATTTACCATAGGCAATAACCGAGCCGGTAAAGGTGACGGCACCAATCCAGATACCAAGCGATGCCTCAACCCGTAAAATATTGATCTCGGCGCCAGATTTCTTTGCCAGCAATGCAGCAAAGCCCTCAAGTGCCTTCTTTGCCATGTCATCCATCGTCATGACGTTGGCAAGCTCGAAATGCGCGTTAAACCCGACAAAGACAGCGGCCAGACCAACCAATGCGTGCATACCAGCAACCAGCTCTGGCATCTGGGTCATTTCAACCTTTGATGCCAGTTGATAGCCGATAAGTCCGCCAATAGCGACCAATACAGCGGTTAGCTGCCATAAGCCGGCACCAGGCCCAATGACAGTCGCCAAGACCGCCAGCCCCATGCCAAAAATACCATACCATACTGCGCGCTTTGCACTTTCCTGACCGGATAGCCCGCCAAGTGACAGAATGAACAAAATTGCAGCGACAACATAAACAGCTGTGGTGAAGCCTAAATCCATCGTTCTGGCCTCCTTAAGATTTCTGGAACATGGCAAGCATGCGACGTGTTACGAGGAAGCCGCCGAAAATATTAATGCCGGCAAAAAATACGGAAATTGCTGCAAGTACGGTCACCAAAAAGCTGCTTGAGCCGATCTGCAAGATAGCGCCAAGAATGATAATCGATGAAATCGCATTCGTAACAGCCATCAACGGTGTGTGCAGTGAGTGGCTGACGTTCCAGATGACCTGGAACCCGACAAATACCGATAGGACAAAGACGATGAAATGCTGCATGAAGCTGGCGGGTGCATAAGCCCCAACCGCCAGCAACAACGCGCCACCAATGGTCAAAAGCAAAACCTGATTTTTGGTCGTTTGCTTGAACGCCGCAATTTCATCAGCGCGGATTTGCTCGGCAGTACGCTCGGGCACTTTTTCCTTTGGCTTGGCGGCAATCGCTTGAACTTTTGGTGCAGGTGGCGGGAATGTAACTGACCCATCATATGTTACTGTCGCACCGCGGATAACATCATCTTCCATATTATGAACAGTCTGACCGTTCTTTTCGGGTGTCAGATCTGCCATCATATGGCGAATATTTGTTGCATAAAGGGTCGAGGATTGCGCGGCCATACGGCTTGGAAAATCGGTGTAACCGACAATGGTAACGCCGTTCTCGGTAATGACTTTCTCATTCGGAACGGTCAGATCGCAATTGCCGCCCCGCTCGGCCGCCAAATCAACAATGACCGATCCGGGTTTCATGGCCGCGACCATATCGGCCAGCCATAGCTTTGGTGCGTCTCTGCCCGGAATCAGCGCCGTGGTGATAACAATATCAATCTCAGGCGCTAATTCGCGAAACTTTTCCAACTGCTTTTCACGAAACTCAGGGCTTGATGGCGCTGCATACCCGCCGGTCGCGGCGCCGTCCTGCTGTGCCTCTTCAAAATCAAGATAGACAAACTCGGCGCCCATCGACTCGATCTGTTCGGCAACTTCAGGCCGTACATCAAACGCATAGGTAATCGCGCCAAGCGAAGTTGCTGTCCCGATCGCGGCCAAGCCTGCAACGCCGGCACCAACAATCAGCACCTTTGCTGGCGGAACTTTGCCAGCGGCAGTGATCTGTCCGGTGAAAAAGCGGCCGAAATTATTACCAGCCTCGATCACCGAGCGGTATCCGGCAATGTTTGCCATTGATGATAGCGCGTCCATTTTCTGTGCGCGGCTGATTCTTGGAACCATATCCATTGCGATGACATTGGCGTTATGTTTCGCGATCAACGCCATCTGGTCTGTGTTTTGCGCTGGATAAAAGAACGATATTAGCAGCTTGCCCTTCGTCAGCAGCTTAACCTCGGCTGCTTCTGGCGGCCGTACCTTGGTAATGATGTCAGCAGTCTTCCACAGGTCTTCGGCGGTTTTGGCAATTTTGACGCCCGCCTTTTCATAGGCCGCATCAGAAAATCCGGCATCGACACCAGCCCCTGACTGCACAAGACAATCATATCCAAGCTTTTGCAATTGTGTGGCACTGTCGGGCGTCATGGCGACGCGCTTTTCATCAACAGCTATTTCCTTCGGAGCACCAATTATCATCTTGTAGGTTCCATCATGCACATAAAAAAGTCATTTAGCCTCATTGTTTTGGCCGATCGGTTGTGACTATGCAAGCCAAAACCGAGACAAGCCAAAACCGAAGCTTTCCTGATTGCCGACAGGGCTTGGCTGCCTGCTACATATGAAAAAACCGCCAACTGGTTGGCGGCTTTTATGTTGTAGGACCTAACCAAGCTCTGCTTGGTCTAGTAGCCCTCGCGTTCCAAACGTTTGCGCATTAATTTGCGCACCCGACGGGTTGACTCGGCAGCCTCGCGCGCGCGGCGCTCGGATGGCTTTTCATAGGACCGGCGATTTTTCATTTCGCGGAACACACCTTCGCGCTGCATTTTCTTTTTCAGAACACGCAGTGCCTGGTCAACATTATTGTCTCTAACGGTGACGTACACGTCTTTCACATCCCTTCTAAAGATTGCTGATAATCCGTTTTGAGTAGGCGCGTTGTTTATCATAGCCGATCATAAGTTGCAAACATTAAACCACCATCTTTCGTCGCCGGGCTGGCAATGCGCCGCAATATACCTATATAATGCTGAGGTATGATGCGAAGGCGATCTCGAAACGAGCCTTATATGATAAAAGGCAAGGCGGGGGCTTATATCGGGGAATTGTCTCTAATATCGCAGCGTTTGGCGTAAACCTCTTATCCAAAGGAAATTCAAGGAAACCATCCATGCAAGATGATTATTTCCAGCCTAATCCTGATGCTGTTGCGATTTTGCGTGCATCAATGCTGCATGTGCCATTTGACGGATGGGGTGAGGCAGCGCTGCTTGCTGGTGCCGCCGATTCGGGATATGAGCCCGATGCTGTTCATGCGGCGTTCCCGCGCGGCGCGATTGACGCAATCGCCCTTCATTCCCGTCTTGCTGATCACGCAATGGTTGAGGCGTTTATGGCGCTTCCGCAACGCCCGGATAAGGTGCATTTGACGATCCGTGCATTGGTGCTTTTGCGGCTTGAGATCGCCCAGCCGGAAAAGGATGCGGTCCGTCGCGCGCTTAGTATATTGGCAATGCCAGTCAATGCGAAATTATCGGCCACACTATTATATGAAACAGTCGATGCGATGTGGCGCGCTGCAGGCCAGCGTGATACCAGCTTTTCTTTCTATACAAAACGGGGGTCTTTGGCCGCCGTTTATAGTGCCACCATGTTGGCCTGGCTGGCAGATAATAGCGGTAATATAGACGGGACGGTTGCGTTTCTTGATCGGCGACTTGCCGATATTGCTCGCATCCCCAAAATTACCAAACCGGTGCGCACAATGATGGCGGCTGGTGAGCGTTTTGCCAGCGGCATTATCCAAGGTTTGGGTCGGCGGCATTCGCGCTAGCCCGTTATCCACCGTAACTCGTCAGTATCAGAGTATTCGTTCACTAGATTTTAGCCCCTCAACACGAGCGGTCATAACCCTGCCAGCGAGATGCTTGACCATGTTTTGCTGCATTGGACATTGGGCAGAAAATCGGTATAACGCGGTAAGATGTGCGGGGTGAGCCGCGATCAGATTTGTCGATCATCATCACCGGATGGTGATTACCAAAAGGAGCCTCTATGCCGATTAGAGTACCTGATAATTTGCCGGCGCTCGAAGCGCTGCATGCCGAATCGGTTGATATCATGCCGCAGCATCAGGCGGTTAGTCAGGATATCCGGCCATTACGGTTGCTTTTGCTCAATCTGATGCCGAAAAAACGCGATACTGAAATCCAGTTTGCCCGCTTGTTTGGGAATTCGCCGTTGCAGGTTGAAATGATCCTGATGACCACCGCTAGCTATACGCCGCGCAATACCGAGCCCGGCTATTTGCGCCGGTTTTATCGCCAGCTGGATGATGTGCGTGACGACTATTTTGACGCTTTGATCGTAACTGGTGCGCCGGTTGAAACCCTGCCTTTTGAAGAGGTGACCTATTGGCCGGAATTGACCGAAATCATGGAATGGTCGCGCACGCACTGTTTCCGCCGGCTTGGCATTTGCTGGGGGGCACAGGCATTGTTGTGGCATTTTCATCACGTGCCGAAATATGAGCTTGGCGCAAAACTTTTCGGCATTTTCGAACATGGGCTAAGCGATGTTTCGGGCCGGTTGATGAATGGCTTTACCGATAGATTTCCAATGCCGGCATCGCGTTATACGATGAACCGCAGTGAAGATCTGGCGGCGGCTGGTCTGGATGTTCTGGCCGAAGGCGGTGCGTGTGGTGCGGGAATGGTGCGTGATCCGGCAACGGGTGATCTGTTCTTGTTTAACCATCTTGAATATGACGCTACAACGCTTGGCGATGAGTATCAGCGCGATGTCGCTGCTGGTCTGAATACGGCCTTGCCGCAGAACTATTATCCGCAGGATGATCCATCACAGCCGCCGATTAATAACTGGCGGCCCTTCGCCTTTTTGCTGATGGCAAACTGGATTAATGATCTCTATCAGGCAACACCGTTTGACCTGACTAGTCTTGGCAAAAAATAATTAACTTGTCCGGTTTACGCCGGGTCCTTGATCTGCCGGTTCGTATGGCCCATTTTGCGGCCGGTTTTGGCCTCGGCCTTACCATAGAGATGCAGATGCAGGCCCTCGGTTTTGGCCAGCGCATCAAGCCGGGTCATATCCTCGCCGAGTAAATTATCCATCTGCCATTGTCCATAGCACTTGGTGCTGCCAAGCGGCATCCCAGCAACGGCGCGGATCAATTGGGTAAATTGCGAGCTGGCGCAACCTTCGATTGTCCAGTGAAACGAATTATGCGGCCGCGGGGCGATTTCATTGAAAAGCAACCGGTTATCTTTGGTAATAAAGGTTTCTAACGCCAAAAGACCGGTAACATTCAATGCCTCGGCCAGTTTTCGCACGGCATTTTGACCCGCGGCGACAATGGCATCAGGCAAATTGGCAGGGGCCACCGATGTTGCCAGGATACCGTTTTTATGGTCATTCAGGCTGGCCGGAAAAAGGGAAATACTAGTATCGGCGGCGCGCGCGACAAGAAAACTGGCCTCGGCGGTAAACGCAACCATTTCTTCGAGGATTGCATCATCAGTGCCAAGTGCGGCAAATGCGGCGTCTAAATTATCACCTTGCCGGAGCCGGATTTGCCCTTTGCCGTCATAGCCAAGCTGACACGTCTTCAACACCCCATCACCATTGAGTTCGGCCATTGCATCCGCAAGATCAGCAGCAGTGGTAATGTGCCAAAAGGCGGGTGTTTCAATTCCAAGATCGCGCGCCAATGTCTTTTCTCGGATGCGATGCTGTGCGGTATGGAGAGCCGCTTCGCCCGGGCTGGCAAGGCAATGTTTGGCCAGAAACGTCATTGTGCTGGCGGGTACATTTTCAAATTCGCTCGTGACAGCATCAATTTGGCTAGCAAATACGGCAAGCGCGTCCAAATCATCATAGGCCGCCTCGGTGAAATTATGCGCGATGTCACCGGCCGGACTGTCTTTTGCATCGGGGGCATAAACATGCGTACGAAACCCCAGTTGGCTAGCCGCAATTACGAGCATCCGGCCAAGCTGTCCACTACCAAGAATTCCAATGGTTTTTTGCGGCGTATAGATCAATGGATTATTCCGGCGCTTCGGCGACATTATTGGTCTGGTGCTGACGCCATTCGACTAGCTTGTTGCCAAGCACCGGATCGGATAATGCCAGTATCTGCACTGCCAGCAGGGCGGCGTTTTTCGCGCCGGCAACGCCGATGGCGAGGGTGCCAACAGGAACCCCAGCCGGCATTTGCACAATTGATAGCAGCGAGTCCATGCCTTTTAACGAGGCGGATTCAATCGGCACGCCAAGCACCGGAAGATGAGTATGGGCGGCAATCATCCCGGGCAAGTGCGCCGCACCGCCAGCACCAGCAATGATCACGCCAAAGCCATTTTCATGGGCGGTTTCGGCAAAACCGGCAAGGCGGGTCGGGGTTCGGTGCGCGGAAATGATTTTGACCTCATGCGCCGCGTCAAATTCAGCCAGAATATCAGCCGCTGCCTTCATCGTCGGCCAGTCCGATTGGCTGCCCATACAAATGGCAATGCGGGGGGAAGAGGGTTTAGCGGTCATAAAAGTCTCAATTCAAATCTTGGAATATCCGGAATGGAATTAATGATACGATAGCGGTATTTGGAGGCGGGTAGATGCCCCCGTCGCTAGCTTGCGCGATTTATCCCCCTCAGGCAATGATATCCGGCAAAATCCGGCTTCGTAATCGTGCCATCTCGTCCTTTAATACAAGCTTCCGTTTTTTAAGCCGTTGCAGTTTTAGCTGATCAAAAGGCAAAACCTCGCCAAGCCGTTCAATCACCGAGTCAAGATCACGATGTTCGCTTTCCATCGCTGCAATCTGATGCTGGATATGGCGTTGCATATCTTCGGTGTCTTGGTCCACATACCGCTCCTTCGCGTCATGTGCGGGGTTTGCTGCCTATGGCAATTCCGACATATTTGAGACCTGCTCTTCGGTCTGGGTCGACCCACCAGCCTTTTCAATCGCGGCGTCCAGATCATCCTGCCGGCAAAGGCCCAGCATGGCTGGATGTTTTGCGGTGATATTGGCGATATTCCAATGCGACCGATCACGAATTTTCGCAATGGTTTCCTTGGTTGTGCCAATCAGTTTGATGATCTGTGAATCTTTCAATTCTGAATGGTGTTTGACCAGCCACATGATCGCATCGGGTTTATCGCCGCGCCGTGCAACTGGAACGTAACGCGGGCCCTTTGTACGCCGATTCGGTGTTGGCAGATTTGACGTTGCTAGCACCAGAACAGCCGTTTGATCAGCCTCGCAACGGTCAAGTTCTTGGCGGGTAAGCTGACCGTTCAAAATCGGGTCATAGCCTTGAATACCAACGCCGGCTTCGCCATCGGCAATTGACTGAACCTCTAGCGGATGAAGGTTGCAAAAGGCACCAATCTGGTCAAAAGACAACGCGGTGTTATCAATCAGCCATACGGCAGTTGCTTTCGGCATTAATAATTGTGTCATATGTCTTACCTATTGCCGCCCTAGCCGGCGCCGCGATAGACATGGGCTAGCCAGGTGCGTTTCATTCATTGTGATTAAGTGAAAACGTCGCCGTATTATAGGCGTGATTGCGCAATATTGCAAAGCCTGCCTTCCCCGAAGCCAATAAAAAGTGCAAATTGACAGCAAAACAGCCTCAAAACCGGCATTAAATTCGAGGAGCAGGTAATGGATGATGAATTGGATCGGTTGAAACCAGCCGGATTGCCAGCTGATATGCAGCGTTGGAATATCGAAGATTTAGACGCTTATGTTGCGGCAATGCAGGCCGAGATCGTGCATGTTAAAACGCTGATTGATGAAAAGACAAAAATCCAGTCAGCGGCGGATGCCCTTTTTGGCGGCGGTAGCTAGCCTTTCATGATACGCGGGTAATTATGCTTTCGCCGGGCGCGGCAATGGCAGCATCCAATCGGGCAAGGCCAGTTCAGCCGCCTCGCCATTAACGCTCAGGCGATTATGTGCTTCATCGTCTAGGACAAGGTGAATGTCACTTAGTTTTAACAATGCCAAGCAAATCGAAGATGGGAGATCAGGTAAAGACTGGCTGTCATGATTTTGGCCGCCATGATTCTGGCTGTTATGATTGGGCGTGGCAGATGCTGGGATGGTGTATGGCGCTGAAGTTTTGCTGTTGCCGATGGATTTTTCGTTCACAATGATCTCACTATCAACCGGTGGCGGCGCCCCCCTTACAATCAGCGGTACAAGGCGGCGTTTTACGAGGCCGCGATAGTGTGTTCGGGCGGTTACCTCCTGCCCGACATAACAGCCCTTGTCGAAATCAACCGCGCCAAGCCGGTCGAGTCCGGCCTCAAGCATCAATGCCCGTTCCGGGGTAAGATCAACCGGTCCTTCGGGAATGGCGGCGGCAATTCGTTTGGTGTGCCAGCGATCAATCCTGCCGCTTTTGGCTGGCAAATCACGCGCCTCGACAAGGCAATGGGTGCCAAGGCTGGAACTGCGCGGGTCGGGGCAGGCCATAATTGGGTTGATGCTGCCCAAAACCCCATCCATATCCGGCGTTGGCACGCCCGGTATTAGCAGCAGCCTGATATCAGGTTCAACCGCCAGATCAATTGGACGCCGCAGTCGATAGCGGCGAAGCCGGGTAAACAGATCATCGCGCCGCGCCGCATCACTTCGCAACAGAAACCGGCTCTCGCCAAGCCGGTAAACCATCATGTCGATCAATACGCGCCCTTGCGGGGTTAGCAACGCACTAGGGCGGCACGCGCCTACTGCCAGCGTTTCAACATTTGCCGTGATGATGGATTGCAAAAAGGCACAAGCCTCATCACCGGCCACCGTGATAAAACCGGTGTCGGGATGACAAATCAGGGCGTCTTCAGGCGTCGGTGTCATTGATTTCGCTCGTTTGAAAATGGCGTTGAGGCATTTATTCGATGATGGTCACTTTGCCATGATAGGGGGCGATATAAAAGCGTCGTTTACTCGCCCAAAAACAGCGTTTTTCATCGGGCCAGATTTCTCGGTAGCTAGGCGTATCGGTGAAGTAATATGTCTGTGAGCAGCCAAAATAACGAACCGTGAACAGCTTGTCACCAAGGCTCAATTTGCCCCGATCGGTTCGCGAAATGCGGATTGCTGGCAGGCTAGATGAAAAACACTGCCCCTTTTTGTTGCTGCGGCAGGCGGTTTCAGTCGAGCCAAGCATCCTGATATACCGCAATCTACCCTCTGCAAGCTGAAAGCCCTCATCATCAAACATCTTGCATTCATCGTCCGGGGCGCGTTGCCGCTGGGCGAATTCACAACTAAACCAAAAACCGGGCCAGTCGTCGCCATCAACGGTAAAGCTCTTGGTGGCGGCAGATGCCGAATGCGGCGGCAACAGACCGGTACCAAGCGCGGCAATGATGATTAGGCGACGAAAATCCATAACGTCTATCATTCACAAAGGTTTTCGATAATGCAAGACAAGCATCGCCATGAGCTGAGCGCCACCCGCAAGCGCAATATTCATCCCCAAAACCGCGCCAAGCCCAAGACCTGCATCAATCATCCACCCCATTAACATTGGCGATAGGGCTGAGGCAAATACTGCAACCGGCAAAAGCATCGCTTTGATCTCGCCCATATAGCGAGTGCCATAAACCTCGGCTGTCAGGGCGGCGTTGGTTGCGTGCGGCATACCGATTGCCAAGCCAAACAGAATGAAAAATAGCGGCACGCCAATCTCAGCCGACCCCAACCATAAGGCAAGACAGGCAAGGCTGTTCGGCAAAAGCGTATGCGGCGCAACGAGGCGTGCCGAAAACCGGTCGATCAATTGACCAATGCTTAAGCTGCCGATAACAGCAAAAAGCGCATAAAGCGCATAGCTTGCTGTCCATGTGGATAAGGCAACGCCTTTTGCCTCGGCTAAATAAATCTGGTGAAATAACAGACCGGTCAGAACAAAGGACGGCACTGCCGCCAGCCATATAAACGCCAGCCAGAAAGCCGGATCGCGAATAACCTCGGCGCGGCGCCACTGCTTTTTTTGGGGTTGAGCGTGGTCAGAGCCGGATAGGCCGGCACCGGATGCAGAATTATCAGACGAATTGACGCCAAGCCCGTCAAGGCCCTCGCCATCCTGCAAGCCGGTGCGCTGTGTAAGGTAACGCAGGAACGGCGCAAGGGTTATAAAAGCGATAGCCGGCAGGCCAATCCAGAGGCTGCGCCAGTCGAAAAAAGCCAGAAGTGCGACAATGCTTGCCGGGCCGATTGACTCGCTAAGCGTGTGGCCAAGCTGAGCAATCGAAATAGCCCGCCCGCGCGCGGCGACATAGCGCCGTGCCATTGCCGTTGTGTAAACATGTGTCATCATGCCCTGGCCGAACATGCGCAGTAGATACAGCCCCCCGACCAGCATCCAGATTGATGAAATCTGGCTGAACATGATCGCCGCACAACACAGGCCGGTCAGGATGAGAAAGGCTAGTTTTTCGAGCCGCATCGTATCAGCAAGCTTGCCAAGCCAGATCAGGCTGATTGCACTGGCGGTAGTTGCGGCTGCATAATAGCTGCCAAAATCACCGTGACTTAGGTCAAGCGTGTCTCGGATTTGGGACGAAAATAGCGAAATGAAAAATGTTTGCCCCAATGATGACCAAAAAGCCATCAACAGCCCAAACAGCAAAAACCGCCATTCGGTTATAACAAATTCGCGGTTGCCGATTTGGCGTTTTGGCGAGGGTGATAAAAGTGATGTCGGAGTGGGCGTCATGCCGCAGTTCAGCATGATGATGCGGCGCTGACAAGCGGCAAGATCATTTGCCTCTGCTATGATTAATTATATGGTTCGGGAATGGTTCGCTGGGGGCTAATTATTTTTGTGTTAAAACTTGAAATAATATTCAGATGCTCCCACATCAATTGCATACCAGTGATCCTGAAATCGAGTGACAGACCGACCGGTGTGCCGGTGCCTGCTGGGCTGTGCAATGGCGAAAATATTTCAGGGGTGGGCCGACTTCAGGCTGAACTGACTGTGCGCGATGGCACGCTGTCTTTGGCGCCGCCGCAAAGGGGGCCGGGTATGCTCGAGGGCTGGTATGCTCGGGGCTGGGTATAAATGTGAATATTTACTAATATTAAGATTATCTGTCGGGGGATTGATGTGATGCAAAGTGATAAATTTACCGCATTGGTGCGTAATGCCATTGGCGCGGCGCAATCGGCGGCTTTGGCGGCTAATCATCAGAAATTAACGCCTGAGCATGTTCTGTCAGCGCTGCTAAGCGACAATAATATGACGGTCAAAATGCTGTTGGCAAAATCTGGTGCGGATAGCGTGTCATTGTCGGCGCAGGTCAAATCCGCATTGGATAAATTACCGCAAGTCACCGGCAGCGGTGCCGGTCAGCTGCAGCTTGATGCTGATCTGGCGCGTATATTTGCCGCTGTCGAAAGCGAGGCTAAGGCGCGCCATGACCAGTTTATTGCGGTTGATCTTTTGCTTCTTGCCATGGCGAAATCAACCGGTTCGGTTGGCAAAATTCTGAAAAAAGCCGGGGTTGAACCGGCGCCGCTATCGGCCGCGATTGACGAGATGCGAAAAGGGCGCACCGCCGATAGTGATGCTGCCGAAGATAGTTATGATGCGCTATCACGCTATACCAGTGACCTGACCGAGGCGGCCCGCAATGGCAAGCTTGACCCGGTGATCGGACGCGACGCCGAAGTGCGGCGTACGATCCAGATTTTGGCGCGCAGAACAAAGAATAATCCGGTTCTGATCGGCCAGCCCGGTGTCGGAAAAACCGCCATTGCCGAGGGGCTGGCACAGCGTATTATCAATGCTGACGTGCCAGAGGCGCTGGCAAATAAGACCTTGCTGTCGCTGGATATGGGCGCGCTGGTTGCCGGTGCCAAATATCGCGGCGAGTTTGAGGAACGGTTGAAATCCGTTTTAAAAGAGGTGCAGGATCGCGACGGCGAGATCATTTTGTTTATCGACGAAATGCACCAGCTGGTGGGTGCTGGCAAAACTGATGGTGCGATGGATGCGTCAAATTTGCTAAAGCCGGCATTGGCGCGGGGTGAGCTGCGTTGTATTGGGGCAACGACGCTGGATGAATATCGGCAATATGTCGAAAAAGACGCGGCGCTTACGCGGCGGTTTCAGCCGGTGTTTGTTGATGAGCCATCGGTTGACGATACTATCTTTGTGCTGCGCGGGCTGAAGGAAAAATATGAGCTTCATCACGGTGTGCGCATAACCGATGAGGCGCTGGTGGCGGCGGCGCGTCTGTCACATCGCTATATTAATGAGCGGTTTTTGCCCGATAAGGCGATTGACGTTATGGATGAAGCGGCCAGTCACTTGCGGATTGAGGCAGATAGCAAACCTGCCGATCTTGACCGGACGGATCGCCAGATTATGCAGCTGAAAATCGAGCAGGCGGCCTTGCAAAAGGATGTGCATAAGCCCGATCTGAAACGGCTGGAGGCGATTGCAAAAGAGCTCGGTATGCTTGAACAGCAGTCTGAAACGCTGGGGGCGGCGTGGAATGCGATGAAGGCGAAAACAGCTGAGGTGGTTAGCCTGCAACAGGCCATTGAAGATGCGCGCCATGCGCTTGATGTGGCTCAGCGGCACGGTGACCTTGAGGCTGCGGCCGAATTGACCTATGGAAAATTACCGGCTCTAACCCAGCAATTGGCGGCGGCCGAGGCGGCGGTTTCGGCGTCTGAATTGCTGCATGAAGAGGTCACCAGCCAGCATATTGCATCAGTGATCAGCAACTGGACCGGAATTCCGGTTGATAAGATGCTGGAGGGTGAGCGCGATAAATTGCTGGCAATGGAAAGCTATATCGGTAAACGCATTATTGGACAGGCGGACGCGGTTCGTGCGGTTGCGAATGCAACACGGCGCGCGCGCGCTGGCCTTGCTGACCCAAATCAGCCGATGGGCAGTTTCTTGATGCTTGGGCCAACCGGTGTTGGCAAAACCGAGCTGGCGAAAGCGCTTGCCGAGTTTCTGTTTGATGATGACACGGCAATATTGCGTATTGATATGTCCGAATATATGGAAAAACACGCGGTCGCACGTCTGATCGGTGCCCCGCCGGGCTATGTTGGCTATGAAGAAGGCGGCGCCCTAACCGAGGCGGTGCGGCGGCGGCCTTATCAGGTGGTGCTGTTTGACGAGATTGAAAAGGCGCATCCTGATCTTTTCAATATCTTGCTGCAGGTGCTGGATGAAGGCCGTTTGACCGATGGCAAGGGGCGTCATGTTGATTTCCGAAATACGATGATCCTGCTGACGTCGAACATTGGTGCTGACCATCTTTTGGCGCTTGATGATGACGCGCCAGCCGAGGCGGCGCGCGATGAGATCATGGCCGAAATGCGAGGGATGTTCCGGCCGGAGTTTTTGAACCGGCTTGATGAGGTTTTGCTGTTTCGGCGGTTATCGCGCGATGATATGGGGGCGATTGTTTCCATCCAGATGGCGCGGCTGCAAAAGCGGCTCGACGAGCGCGGGATAAAACTTGTGCTTGATGAGGCGGCACAGAACTGGCTGGCAATGAAAGGTTATGATCCACAATTTGGCGCGCGTCCACTGCAACGGGTGATCCAAACAAAGGTGCAAAACCCGCTTGCCGAAGCCTTGCTGGATGGCAGTATCGACGATGGTGATGTGGTTGCCGTTGGGGTGGATAACGCCAGCGACCGGCTGGTTTTCAAGTGCACCACAAAACGGGCCGATGCCGGATAACGCACCGGTTATCTGCAAAATCTGAAATTTATTGACAATAATATGGCGGCGGTGAGACGGTTGCGACAATACTGATGAACAGATGCACTTGCCTTTATTGAGGGCAACGAACCTGTCTCTATTACCAGCTTCAGTATCAGCAAACTTCATGTCTAGTTGCGGGAATGGTTCTTCAATATTCGTTTTGTTTTCATTTGTGTGTGTCATGCATACCTCTTGGTTCGCCTTGTTGTATCGTGAAGGCGGGCAGTTTTGTTATGTTGATTTTGTGATGTTTTGTTTAGCGAGGTTAGTTACGCTAAGAGAGACACTTTAGAGATTGTGCGGATCTCTTTAGGTCAACTTTAGACCTGGATCATTAATTGTGGATCCTAGATGGGTAATGGACGATTGATAGTTTTTATAAATCCAGAATAAGAACGAGATGGCATTACCTATCGACGATATCTTTCAGGACTGGCATTAGATATTGTTTAAAAAGGGCTGGGTTTTCACTCATTGGGAAATGCCCCATACCCTCCATCAAAATGGGTTTTGACCCCCTGATCCGATGGGCTGTGGCGAACATGCGTTCAGGTGTACAGGAACAATCATATTCGCCTGACATCAAATAGATGGGACATAGACTGGTATCAATTTTACCTGAGACTTTGTCAAAATCACCATCGAGCCAATAGAAATGCAAATCACCTTTGAAAATGCCGGGTCCACCTTGCATGTAGTGCCACAGCGTTTCGTGGCGAAAATGGCTTGGGCTTTGTGGCGCAACCTGAGAAGAGACGAACGCCGCCTGAATTTCGCCACCATGCACATCCGGTCGGTGTAGCCAGTCCAAATCATAATAGGGCGATAAATTATCAGCACCTTCCAGCGCGATCATGGCACGGTAATGTGAAGGGTTTTCAAGGGCCAGATGACAAACGATGCGCCCCCCCATCGAACATCCCATCACTACCGGTTTATCTAGGCCTAGCGCTGTAATGAAGGAGGTTACTACGCTCTTATATCCATCGACGGTAAGTTTATATTCAGTCGTTTGGAAGTTTTCTGGTGGATTCGATTTGCCATGCCACGGCATATCAAAGGCAATGACTCTAAACTGGCTTGTAATGTCCTTGTCACAGAGAATGTGGCGAAACTGGCGGGCGTCAGAACCGGCTGTGTGCAGGCATAAAAGAGGGATGCCGGCACCACTTTCTTCCATGTAAATCCGATAGGACTTGTCCGCTACATCTAGTGTAAAATACTTACCGGTGATGGGTTCAAACTCTATATCCATCCGCTGATTTAACTTTCCCTATTCTTTGATATTAGGTCTTTAAAATATTGAAGGTTTTGCATAAGTGGCAATAAGTCACCGTCAATTTTGATGAGACCTTTTGCCAGCATCGCAAATATATCATGATAATCTCTTTGAGGAATTTTCTGCCAATGTTTGCGCCAGCTGGACGCTTCGGCGCGAATGGAGAAACAACCCGTTGTGGTTTGCAGTCTCCGCTGGAAAATTTTGATTATTTTGCCCTGTTGAATGGTGATCAAATAATCAATGTCTCCAACTCCAAGTATAAAAGTTAAATCTACCCAACGCCCCCGGTGCACCAGTGCCGAGTCAGCATTCACAAGGCTGTCCAATCCAGTTAGTTCCAAATGATACAATTCTGGTCATTTCCTGTACTTGTTGTCATTGTTTTGATGCTAGCGGCAAGATAGCGCCAGTCAATAACATTGCCACCGTTGAGGCATCTTCTCTGCGAGGCTTCAAGAAAGAGGTTTTCAAAAGAAAAGAACCAGCAGTGGTAATGTTCATCTAGGCCTCTCTCTCAACCCTGAAGCAGCAGGTGATTTCTAACCACATACTTGTTAGTGCAGGGTGTGTAGGGTCAAACCATAACTTTTCTATATTAACTATTCCTATAGAGA
>Ga0255777_10000839_pt1 | contig 29451 bp, 48 predicted proteins | sample 101ome_15_FD_179975 | JGI IMG/M metagenome (GOLD analysis project Ga0255777, IMG submission 179975) | Coastal salt marsh microbial communities from the Groves Creek Marsh, Skidaway Island, Georgia - 101402AT metaG (version 2) | ecosystem: Environmental > Aquatic > Marine > Intertidal zone >... | reverse complement strand
ATCGAAGGTGATACTGTACTAATTGAAGATGGTGTATTTCATCGTGTTCATGCTGGCGTTGAAGGTTGTTATTTTATTTGTGTGTTTGATGGTGCAAGAGGTACTAAATGACTGTAGGATTTACTTGTTCAGCATTTGATTTGTTACACGCAGGACACGTACAAATGCTACGTGATGCAAAAGACCAATGCGATTATCTTATTTGTGGATTGCAAGTTGATCCTACATTAGATCGTCCTGAAAAAAATAAACCTATACAGACTGTTGTCGAGCGTTACACTCAACTAAAAGCAGTTAGTTATGTAGATGAAATTATTCCGTATGTTACTGAAGGTGACTTAGAAGATATTCTTAGTATGTATAACATTGATGTACGCATACTAGGAGAAGAATATCGCGATAAAGACTTTACTGGTAAAGATATTTGTCGAAAACGTGATATTGATTTATATTTTAACAAGCGAGATCATAGATTTAGCTCAAGCGATTTAAGGAAACGAGTCTGTGAATAAATTTATATTTGATGTAGACGGAACACTAACGCCTAGTAGAGGCATTATTGATCTAAACTTTAAAGCATTTTTTAATACATTTTGTTTAAGCAATCATGTATACTTGGTTACTGGAAGTGATAAACCTAAAACCGTAGAACAAATTAGTGAACCTACCTACAATTTATGTAAACGTGTTTACAACTGCAACGGCAATGATGTTTGGGAAGGCAAAACACATATTAAGTCTAACGAATGGACACTTCCTGAAGATGCACATAACTTCTTGTCTGATATTTTAACACAAAGTATATTTCCGTTGCGTACAGGATTACATTTTGAACATCGTCCAGGGATGGTAAACTTTAGCATCGTAGGACGAAATGCAGACAAATTAGAACGTGCAAAATATGTTACTTGGGATACAGAACAAAATGAAAGAAATGAAATTGCACAAGAGTTTAATTACCAATTCCCAAACTTAGAAGCAAAAGTAGGCGGTGAAACTGGTATTGATATTTCACCTAAAGGATTTGACAAAAGTCAAATTGTAAAAGACTTTGATTCCGAAGATGTGTTATGGTTCTTCGGTGATGCAATGCACGAAGGCGGAAATGATTATCCACTAGCACAAGTTGTACATCATACTAGACATGTACAGAAATGGCAGCAAACTTGGGAATATCTAAGTTGGTTCCAAGAACAAGGAATTGCAGCATGAAAATTTTATTAACAGGACACAGAGGCTTTATAGGATCTGCACTTTTAGAAAGATTACGTAAACATAATCAAGTAATCGGAATTGATCTAAAAGATGGCTGGGATCGAGACGGTCTAAACAACAGTCAAGATTTACAAACTTGTGAATTTAATGAAGAATTTGATTTAATTATACACTTAGCAGGTAAAAGTGGTGTGCGTGAAAGTTTAAAAGATCCTGCAGGCTATTGGTATAACAATGTAGAAGCAAGCCGCAGACTGTTTGAACGCTATTCTAATACACGCATACTATATGCGAGCAGTTCGAGTGCGTACGAGCCCGATTTGAACCCTTATGCGGCGTCTAAGTATGTACTAGAAGAACTAGCAGAACGTTATAACGCAGGTAATATGCTAGGTATGCGTTTTCATACTGTATATTCTGATAGTTGTCCTCGAGAAAATATGTTCTTTAATAAGTTACGCAACGGTACACTAGAATACACAACTAAACATTATAGAGATTTTATACATTTACACGACCTACTAGACGCAATTGAAATACTAATTAGAAATACTCATGTAAATGGTATTATTGATATTGGTACTGGTAATCCTGTAAAGATCCAAGACCTGGCGCCCGACTTGCCTGTGCGCCTAAATACCCCAGGTGAGCGAGAGTTTACTTGCGCCAACATAGAAAAAATGAAGGCACTAGGCTTTAAACCTAAATATACGGTAGAAAAGTTCTTGACAAATCAAGGCAATGACAATATAATAAACTTATTCAATGGAGAAAAGGTAAAATGAAAGATATCTTGCAAGACGTAGTAGCACATACTCACGCACTAGGCTTCCTATCATTAGTTAAAGTTAGCAATGAAGAAAGCACACAAATTGACTCAATGGCAGAAGATCGTTCTGTTATTTTGAGTGCAGAAACAAAGGCACCAGTAAACGAATTTGTAGGTACATTTGGCATGCCTAACCTAGACAAACTAAGTTTGCATTTGAAAAATCCAGAGTACAAAGACAATGCTAAAATACAAGTTGTACAAGCAGAACGCAACGGTGAAACTGTTCCAACACATATTCACTTTGAAAATGCGGCTGGTGACTTTCAAAACGATTATCGCTTTATGAATAAAGCAATCATTGAAGAAAAACTAAAGACTGTTAAGTTTAAAGGTGCTAGTTGGGCAGTAGAATTTCAACCTTCAATAGCAAGTATTGCACGTATGAAGTTGATGAGTGCTGCTCACTCAGAAGAACCTACATTTAATGTAAAAACTGTAGATGGAAATCTAGTGTTTAGCTTTGGTGATGCAAGCACACACGCAGGCGAGTTTGTATTCCAACACAATGTAGGTGGTGCTCTGCAACACACTTGGAGTTGGCCAGTTGCGCAAGTTCAAAGCATTTTGAATCTTGATGGTGAACTTACTATGAGTATTTCAGATCAAGGTGCTATGAAGATTAGTGTTGACAGTGGCATGGTGAAATACGATTATATCTTACCAGCACAGAGCAAGTAAAGTATGTCGCAAGAACAAATCCTTTTTGCTATTGTTAGTTGGTTAATATTGACCAGTGTAATCTACACACTAACCGGATGGCGTAATATCAAAGACTGTTACGCCATGTGGTTTACTAGAGAATACTGGACAAATTACAATATCATCGAGGCAGCAAGTTGGATTGCAAAAGCGATTATTATTATACCAGGTTTAATATTTGGTATTCAAATATGGCAATTTTATTTTATTGCGCTCTTTACAAGTCTAACATTAATTTGGGCTAGTAATAAAAAATTGTTACCAACACTTGTAGGATTTAATACACTATGGATCTGGTTGAGTATGATGGTAATAGCACAAAATGTTATAGAGAAATAAATGAATAAAGATTTAACTGCAAAACAAAACGACTACGCAAGATTTCTTCCAGCACTAAGTGGCTTTTATGCCACTTATGTTGGTAAACAGCGTTATGATGAATATGTAGATAAGTCGCGAATTCCTTCAAACTTTACTAATGGTGTTGAAAGTCTAAACTATCTAAACAAACAAGAAGGACAGTTCCAATACCAATGGACACTGTACTCTGCAGGACACGCAGAACTTGATGTTAACAAACACGCTCCTAAAGAAGATATGGTACGTAATAGAGATAGGCAAAACTCTTGGATACTAGGCGACTCAGGTGGCTTCCAAATTGGTAAAGGTGTATGGGAAGGCGACTGGAAAAACCCTAATTGTCCTAAAGCACAAAAGAAAAGAGATGGTGTTCTCCGTTGGATGGATGCTTATATGGACTATGGCATGGTGCTTGATATTCCGGCTTGGGTGGCACGTTCACCTAAAGGACAAGAAGCAACAGGCATCACAAGTTATCAAGAGGCTGTAGATGGTACACGAATTAACAATGATTATTGGATCGCTAATCGTACTGGTGCTTGCAAATTCCTAAACGTATTGCAAGGCGAGAATCACGCAGAAGCAGATGATTGGTACAACCAAATGAAGGACTACTGTGATCCCAAACAGTATCCGGATAATCACTTTAATGGTTGGGCAATGGGTGGACAAAATATGTGTGATGTTCATCTAGTGTTAAAAAGAATCGTAACACTGCACTTTGACGGCTTGCTTGAAAAAGGCATACACGATGTAATGCACTTCCTAGGTACATCAAAATTAGAATGGGCATTGCTATTAACAGATATTCAAAGAGCAGTAAGGAAGAACTACAATGAAAACTTTACTATTACTTTCGATTGTGCAAGTCCTTTCCTTGCAACCGCAAACGGACAGATTTACATTCAAAATGAAACAGAGGATAGGTCGAAATGGACATATCGAATGGTGCCGTCCGTTGACGATAAAAAATATGCTACAGACAACCGTTTGTTTAGAGACGCTACTCTATCAGATGGGATATTTAAAAACTTTGAAGACAGTCCAATTACCGCGGAACTCAAAGTATCAGACGTTTGTACATATGCTCCCGGAGACCTAAATAAGATAGGTAAAGAAGGGAAGACGTCCTGGGATAGTTTCTCGTACGCTATCCAAATGGGACATAATGTTTGGAGCCACATTAATGCAGTACAAGAAGCAAACAGACAATACGACAATGGTGTCATTCCGAGAATGCTTGTTCAAGAGCAATTTGACAGGATACTATTTAGAGATGTTGTGGAAGAAATATTTGCAATTACAGACAGAGACGAAGCCTTACAAAAAATAGACGAGTATAGTAAATTTTGGATGGCTATACCTGGAACTAGAGGTGCAGTTGGCAAAAAGACTGTAAACGCTAGTACACATTTCAATGCCTTGTTTGATGTTGAGGAACCTGAAGAGGAAGAACACGAAGATGGTTGCTTTACGGAAGAAGAGGAACATAAATTGGAGGAACTTGAGGATGAGCAATTATGAAAGTGTTGAAGATAAACTTCGAGCACACTACGACGAGCTAAAACGGAAACATCGAGAGCTTGACGAAGAGCTTGAAACACGCTATAATAATCAAACAGTATCTGAAGAAGCTCGTAGAATGAAAACTATGAAACTGTATCTCAAAGACGAAATGCATCGTATTAATGCATATCTAATACAAAGAGGACTAGAATAATGTCAATACCAACAACAGACGACGAAATGGTAATTTGGTTGCACGACAGAGCACGTATAACTGGTAATACATTTTATCGTGAAGTTGCAGATCGTTTCAACGAACTTGCAAAATACAAAAAAGAATCTGAACAATGTGGAATGAGTGTTAAATGAAAAGAGATTATGAAACAGGCGTAAAAGAAGATATTACATTCTTTACAGGTGTAGAAGTTGAAAAGACTCCTGCATTTGGTTTAAAGACATTATTTGTTACTGGTGTACAACCTTGTGATGTCATACAAAAGCATTACGATGAAGAACAATGTGAACATATTTTCTTTGGTGCTAATCATAGTTTCAATCCAGGCGTGAATTTCCCACAAGATGCAAATGCTTGGGAAAAGTGGGATAATATGATTACAGCATTTCTAGTTGCTGGTAAATTATGCACTTTAGATATTCCATTAAGTCACGCAGAAGCATTATTAGAAAGCGGTATGATTGAGAAAGATAACTTTATTCCGCAGATTAGAATTCCCCTTCCTTACATCAAACAGTATAATTATAACACCATGATTAAACTAGATGACAAGGATTTTAAAGCAACCAATCCAGGTGTTTGGTGTCATAGCCTACATGATCTAATGGACAGAGAAAAATTCACAGATTGGAGCAAATATGGCCTTGACAAAGTTATAGAATGAAAGTATACTATAAGAACAATGCAAGAACGTTACGAAACATACATGAAACGTAGAATGAAAGAAGAAGACGCTAAAATGGCTAAAGAAAATGCAATGCGTAAAGCAGAACGTAGTATTTGGGTAACTTTCGCAAAAGAAGGTGTACATATGTACCCAGGTGCTGATAAAGATCCTAAACTAGCAACAGGAGATTGGGATGATGTAAGTTTCCTTGGTATTCCGCATCGTCATATTTTTCACTTTCGTGTTCGTATTGAAGTATTCCATAACGATCGCGATATTGAATTTATTCAATTTAAACGTTGGATGCAACGACTATATGATGTCGAAGGTGTCCTTGAACTGAATCACAAGAGCTGTGAGATGATTGCAGATGACTTGTACAAAGAAATCTCTAACAAATACCCCGGCCGGTTTGTAGAGATTAGCGTTGCAGAAGACAACGAAAACGGCTGTTCTATTTTTTACCCTAGGTCATGATAAGAGGATTATTAAAATGGCTATCGAATTTAATCGTGAAGCGTATACTAAAGTTTTTAACGATTTGGATAAATTCCGCGACTATTGTCGCTTTGAAGGTAAGCCTTTCAACGAGGCTGATTTGTATAAAAAAGATGCTTGGGTTTGGCAGGCTTACCAAAAGTATCAAAACTACCTTCGTGCAAAAGCCCGTAATGCAGGACGTAATATTAATACACGGAGAAACTAAATGACTATCTACATCGTTGACATTGAAGCAGTAGACACACGTTATACTAAGCAGTGGAAAGACTACTTGCCTAAACAACTGCGTCATGCTACAAACAACGAAGTAGTTGTTATTAGTGGAGGAGAGACGCCTCAGGCTACTACGCCTGGGGCATTCCTCAATTTCGGTGGCACTAACGTTTACAAAAGCAAACAACTCGAAACTATTGGTGAGATGTTTTGTAAAGGAGAAATAAAAGATGGAGATTATTTCTTATATACTGATGCGTGGAATCCAACGGTTATCCAGCTTCGTTACATGGCTAGTCTTTTGTCCGTGGATATTAGAATCGGTGGCCTTTGGCATGCTGGTTCTTACGATCCTCATGATTTCCTTGGTAGACTCATAGGTGATGCACCTTGGGTACGTTATGCAGAGAAAAGTATGTTTCATGTATTTGATGACAACTTCTTTGCTACAGACTTCCATATTGATATGTTTATGCGTACATTGTTTGCAGACGATCCGTATATTGAAGATTGGGTTGAAGAAGCACTTGCAGGAGAAACTAGTATAAAACGTGTTGGCTGGCCTATGGAGTATCTAAAGAATAGTTTGGATAGTTACAAAGGTATGGAGAAACGAGATCTTATACTCTTTCCGCATCGTATTGCTCCTGAGAAACAAGTTGACATTTTTAATGATTTAAAAGAACAACTTCCTGAATACGAGTTTGTTGTATGTCAAGAACGTCAACTTACTAAGAACGAATATCATAACTTGCTAGGTGAAGCAAAGATGGTGTTCTCTGCTAACTTGCAGGAAACACTAGGTATTAGCTGGTACGAAGGCGCACTTGTAAATGCTATTCCTATGGTACCGGATAGACTAAGTTACAGCGAAATGTCTGTTCCAGAGTTTTTATATCCAAGTGAATGGACTGAAGACTATTTTGCTTATAGAAAGTACAGAGGTTTGCTAGTTGATAAAATCCGTAACTACATGGAAAATTATGATGACTATCTTGTAAGTCTAGATAAGCAACGTACAATATTAAATAAAAACTTTTTTAGTGGAGCGGCACTGTATGACGCAATCAAAGAAGGATGATAGTTTTACTATCGATGTAAATGATTTAAAGTTGGATGATATCTTGGATACTACTGGTGACATTACTATTAATCTAAACGATACCTACGGTGCAACTACAACGTACTGGGCAGGTGATAATATAACTGATATTAATGTTAGTAGCAGTGATGGTACATTTACTATTACAGACGATACTATTAATATTGGTGACTGGACGTTATCAGGTTTTGATAGTATAAACCCAACAACTGTTGAACAAATGTGTAAAGAGTATCCAGCACTAGAAAAAGTTTGGCGCAACTTTAAAAACGTATACGACATGTGTAAACAAGATTATGAAGGCAAAATAAAGGCAGGAGAGATAGATGATGACATTCCTTTCTAAAATTATGGACAAGCTCGGCAGACGTCGAGTTATTAGAGATAGGGATAACGGAGAGCCTTATCTAGTAAGGTTTTATCTGTTTTTAAAGAACAGAAAGAACTTCCCGTTTAATATCACACTACACAAAGTTTTAAAGAGTGATGAGCCTACACTACACGATCATCCTTGGTCATATGCAACATTTATTTTAAAAGGCGGGTACTGGGAACATATTCCTATTATATCTAATGAAGGATTTGTTGTAGGTAGTACTCGAGTATGGCGCGGCCCTGGACACTTCCGTTTTCGTAAACCAGACGACTTGCATTGGTTAGAGCTTGCTAAAGATTCACAAGGCAACGAGATTCCGTGCTGGAGTTTGTTCTTTATGGGTCGTAAACAAAAGGAATGGGGCTTTGTACGTTGGGTACAATACGAAGGTTACCGTTGGATTAATAACGAAGAATATCTTGCAAGAGGTGCAAAAGAAGAATGATTAAGAAACATTATTACAGTTGGAAAGATGTAGAAGATGCTTGTGTTAGCATTGCTCTACAAATGTACAAGGACGGTTGGATGCCTGACTATATTGTAGGCATTACACGAGGCGGCAATGTTCCTGCCACTATCCTTAGCAATATGTTAAACGTACCTGGTCAAGCATTAAAGGTAAGTTTACGTGATGACGATAGCGAAAGTGAAAGTAACTGCTGGATGAGCGAAGATGCATTTGGATATGTAAACGAAGAAGACCGTGAAGTTTATAAAAGTCGTTGGGATATTAGTAAGCGTAAAAACATTCTTATTGTAGATGATATCAATGACACGGGTGCTACATTTAACTGGATTAAAGAAGATTGGCGCAGTTCGTGTTTACCAAATGAAGAAAGTTGGGATAAAGTGTGGCACGGTAATGTTCGTTTTGCTACTATTACAGATAACTTATCAAGTGAATTTAACGGTAAAGTAGACTATACTACGCATGAAGTCAATAAAGCAGAAGAAGATGTTTGGCTTGTTTATCCTTGGGAGAATGTAGGACAATGAGAGACGACTTGATGGTACAACAGCAAGTTGAAGATAGCTGGCAGCATATGGTCGGTGTCATTTGTTTAAATCAAGTAGACAGGCGTCAAACTAAACCTGTTCTAAAAGAGTTCTTTGAACGTTGGCCTACTGCTGGATTTCTACTACTTGCAACTGTAGATGAAATTGCAGAAATGCTAAAGCCATTAGGTATGCAAAATGTTCGTGCAAAACGCATTTATAAAATGAGTCAGCAATGGCTAAATTGGAATGGTGAAGATGCTACCGAACTTTGCGGCATTGGCAAATATGGCAGTGACAGTTATAGAATCTTTTACAAAAACGATATTCCAAATGATGTAGAAGATAAAGAACTAAAACGATATATTGAGGAGGAATTATGCTTGACACACTAGAAAAAGCACAAACCGAAGGCAGAGCTCCGTGGACTAACGTAGAGCTTGACACTAGAGATTTTGTTGTATATAATGACATTTATCCTGTAACACAAGGACACACACTTGTTGTTCCAAAAGAAAATAGTGTAGACTGTTTGATGCGCTGTTTTAAATTTGCTACAGAAATGGGCAATCAAAATGTACAAAGTTTAGCAAATAACATTACAGGTTATAATGTAGGAATTAACATGGGAGAAAGTGCAGGCCAGACTTGTATGTATCCTCATGTTCATTTAATCTTCCGTCGAGACGGTGACATGGAAGATCCGAGAGGAGGCGTAAGAGGCGTCATTCCGTCAAAGCAAAAGTATGAAAGGAAAAATGATGAGCAACTTGAGATCTGGCCTACTGAAGGCTGCTAGAGATCACGCCTTAGGGCATATTGAAAAGCATCGCATGAACGCTGAAGTATTATTAACTAATCCTGTTGGAATCGGTGAGCATGGTGATATTATGGAAGAACTTGATAAAGAGTTTATGGAAATAGCAAAATATCACGATGTTTTGGAAGTCATCGATGGTTATTTTAAAGAATAAACTTGACAACGAACCTAAATAAGTGTATACTGTATATAATGTTGCAGTATACACGGCAATCCACTGCCTAAACATCGGAGAATACAAAATTGAGTAAAGCAGAACAAATTAAACAAAGACTAGAAGACGCTGGCATTCGTTACTGGGCTGGCGACAACATTTCAGAAGTATTGCAAAAAGGCGATAAAGAAGCACTTATTGAAGATGCTACATTAGCATTTAATCAAGTACTTGATGCACTAGTAATTGATCGTTATAACGATCCTAACTCAGAAGGTACAGCAAGACGTCTTGCTAAAATGTATTTTAATGAGATTATGGCGGGCCGGTATGACCCTAAGCCTAGTGCAACAGCGTTTCCAAATGATAGTGACGATCGCTACAATGGCATGCTGGTAGTTCGTTCGGAACTAAAGAGTATGTGTAGCCATCATCACCAGCCAGTTACTGGTGTAGCATACATTGGTATTATTGCCGCTGACAAACTTATTGGACTTAGCAAATACACACGTATTGCACAATGGTGTGCTAGACGTGGTACACTGCAAGAAGAACTTGCAAATGATATTGCACGTGAAATTAAAACTGCAACAGGTGCAGAAAATTTAGGTGTTTATATTCAAGCAACACACGGTTGTTGTGAGAATCGAGGAATTATGGCACATAGTTCACTTACACAAACAACTGTGCTAGAAGGTAGTTTTAAACACGATCCTGGCACAAAGAAAGAGTTCTTTGACAACATTAAACTACAACAGGAGTTTGCACCAAGATGAAGTTGAGATATTCAGAAGCATTTTACAGTGTGCAAGGTGAAGGTAAGTTTGTAGGAGTACCTAGTGTATTCCTACGCACCTTTGGTTGTAACTTTCGTTGTATGAACTTTGGTACTAATGAAAAAAGAGATCGTTGGCAGCAACACAAAGATGGCATTAAACATAATGCAGAAGTTGCAGAACTGATTGCAAAGGATGTTCATAAGACTACAAAAGATTTTAATGACTTGCCTATTATTCACACAGGCTGTGATACATATGCAAGCATTTACCCAGAGTTTAAACACTTTAATAAACTTGCAGAAGTTGACGAAGTGGTTGAACATTTACTGTCGCTTACTCCTAATGGTAAGTGGACACAAGATAATGGACAAGACATACACTTGATTATGACAGGTGGCGAGCCTCTGTTAGCGTGGCAAAAGCTCTACATCGACTTGTTCGAACATCCACGTATGCAGGATTTAAAAAATGTTACATTTGAAACAAACACTACACAACCTTTACATGATGATTTCTTCAACTATCTCACAGATCAAGACAGATTTACAGTCACGTGGTCTTGTTCCCCAAAACTTAGTGTTTCAGGAGAACCTTGGGAAACTGCTATATTGCCTGATGTTGCTCGTGAGTATAGCCTTGTTGACGGCAGTGACCTTTATCTCAAGTTTGTTGTCGCTAGTCAAGATGATTTTGACGAAGTTACTAGGGCTGTGGAGGCTTACAGAGACGCCGGGGTACAATGTCCGGTATACCTTATGCCGCTGGGCGGACGCAGTGAAGAATATTCCCTCAACGTTAAAGACGTTGCCGAAGCGTGTATGGAAAGAGGATGGAGATTTACCCCAAGACTCCACATCAGCCTATTCGGAAATGCGTGGGGGACTTGAGAATGCTTTTGATGCAGATGAGTTCAAAGCTGACGAACAAAAGAAACAAAAAGAAAAATCAAAAACTCTAGAGGATAGAGTTAGGGAGGCAGGTATATGAACTGGGATAAATTAAAAAAGGCTTTAGGTGTAAAACCTAAAATTACAGCAGAAGAAGTTGATGTAAAAAAGACTTCTGAAGATCTTCGTAGAGAAGCACTACAAAAAGAAAAAGAAGAAGCAACTGCTAAAGGAGAGGCATGGGTTGCTGTACTAGATACCCAAGTTAATCCTGATAACATTCGTAACGGTTTTTTTGAACTTGATTGGAATAACGAATTCATTGAACAGTTACTTGACGCAGGTTATAAAGGTGAATCTAACGAACAAATTGTAGATTCTTGGTTTAGAACTATTGTAACACAAATGCTATCTGAAGAAGGTTTAGATACAGATAGAGAGATGGGATTTGTAAACGTAGTTCCAATTGATAAAAATAAGAGTTCAATCGGATGAGTATACAACCTAAAGACACAAGTAAAGGACACTTTTATGTAAGTTTAGTTAAAAGTGTATTACGAATTGGTGCAGGCGGTTTTTTGGTAGCAGGAAACTTGACAAGTGCAGGAATATTGTTTATACTAGCTGAAGCATTAGGAATTGTGGAAGAATTAGTATGAGTACATATGTTTTAGTAGATACAGCAAACACTTTCTTTAGAGCTCGTCATGTAGTACGTGGCAGTCTAGATGATAAGGTTGGCATGGCATTGCACATTACACTAAATGGTGTAAAGAAAGCGTGGACTGACTTTGATGCAGATCATGTTGTGTTCTGCTTAGAAGGACGCAGTTGGCGTAAAGATTATTACGAGCCTTACAAGCGTAATAGACAAGAAACTCGCGATGCGATGACTCCTGCACAAGCAGAAGAAGATAAAGTGTTTTGGGAAATCTTTGACGAGTTTAAAGAATTTATTGATACAAAAACTAATTGTACTGTTATGCGTCATCCGCAACTTGAAGCAGATGATTTGATTGCAGGCTGGGTACAATCACATCCTAATGACGATCATGTTATTATTAGTACAGACGGTGACTTTGCACAATTGATTGCTCCTAATGTACGTCAATACAATGGTATACAAAACGTTACAATTACACACGAAGGTTATTTTGACGACAAAGGCAAAGAAGTTATAGACAAGAAAACTAAACTGCCTAAGGAAGCACCTAATCCTGAATGGTTACTATTTGAAAAATGTATGCGAGGTGATACAAGTGACAACGTTTTCTCCGCTTATCCAGGCGTTCGAAAGAAAGGTACAAAGAATAAAGTTGGCTTACTTGAAGCATTTGATGATAAGTCCTCGAAAGGTTATAACTGGAATAATCTTATGCTACAGCGTTGGGTTGATCATAATGGTGATGAGCACCGTGTTCTGGACGACTACAATCGCAATGTAACATTATGCGATTTATCTGCACAGCCGGCAGATATTAGAGAGATAATTAATAATACTATTGCAGAAGTTGAGCCTAAAGATATATCACAAGTTGGTATGCGTCTTATGAAGTTCTGTGCTAAGTGGGATATGCAACGTATTGCAGATCAGGCAGCAACTTATGCAACACCATTACAAGCGAGGTATCCTAAATGAATAAAATAAATGCAAAAGAAATTTTAAAAGATAAGTTTTGGATTGTAGAATCACAAGGTGAGAAAGTCGGTACTATCAGCTTGAATGAAGATAGGCAGTATATGCTTAGTAACACTACCGGTACTAGATTTTTTAAAAATGTAAAACAACTAGCAAAAAATTTAGATGCAGAAATTACATGGACATCAACCGAAACACCAGTTCACGATGTTAATTTAGAAGTACACGGGTTTCCTACAAGTTGTACTCCGTATAATCCTGTATTTGATGTACAAAAGAAACTTGCTCTTTTTACAAAGAGTGCTAAATCTAAGAGTTTGTATTGTGCAGGATACTTTATTATTCGTTTTGATAAAGGTTGGGTTAAATCCTTTTGTCCAAAACTTATTACAGTTGAACGTTACGAAACAAAAGGACCTTTCAAAACAGATCTAGAAATGAAACAGGTATTGTCAAGCGTTCCAAAATGATACACAAGTTAGATAGTATATATGTTATTAAACCTTTAAAAGAACATAACAAAATAAAAGATACAATTCTTCGTCTTATCAATGAACAAGAATTATACGAAAATCTTGTTGAGGAAGAAGACGGTGTAGATATTACAAAGTGCGATTGGTCTACTAGCCGATGGGATCGCGGCAGACCATGGGCACAAGAACTAATGACATATTTAGGCCCTCATCTAAATACTACTATACAAGAAATGGGTTATGTCGAATGTCAAGTACACGAACTATGGTTTCAACAGTATGCTAATAATAGCACACACGGATGGCATGTACACGGACAAAACTGGACTAACGTATACTACTTAGACATGCCAGAAGAGACACCTAAAACACAATTCATAAATCCATACACAAAAGAAATTACTGAATTTGATGTTAAGGAAGGTGATGTTTTAACATTTCCAAGTTACGTAATTCATAGAGCTCCAATTAATAAAAGTGACAAACTAAAAACAATTATTTCTTGGAATATGGATACTGAACTCAAACCAGGACTATATAAAAATGACTGATATTAATACCGTAGCAATACAGCAGTTCATATCAGCAGTTAAAGGTGCAGATGCAAAAAGAGCAAAAGAACTGCGTCTTGATATTGATACTGCTAAGAAACTTGCCTTTACTCTAGGCGAAGTAATGACTCGATTGAATGGTGACCTTGAACAACTGCTAAAACAGAAACAAGCACAAGATGACGTTATACAAGTACAGTTAGACGGCGGTTCTAACTGGAAGTAAACTACGTAGATAACTTCAAAAAGAGATAAATATATGCGTATATAATTTTAAGGAAACGCATATGAGTAGACCCAAACCAACGGTTCTTCTTGAAAACATAGACAAGAAAACTTACAAGAGTGAACAAGTTTTAAAGGCAGAAGCCATTTGGGCTGTATTTTATAACGGCGAGCCTTTCAATTTAAAAAGTTCTAATGTGCTAACTAACTATCCTGGACCTAAGTATAAAAAGGTTTCTTTTTCAAATCCAGGGCATGCACACAATCTAGCAAAAAAACTAAACGAAATGTTTAACTGTAAAGATTTCCAGGTTATGAAATTAACCAGCGGTGAAGTAGTTGAAGAATGAACTGGAAAGAAACATATACTAAAGTTTTTTTAAAACAATTAAACATTAGTATTTCCGAAGCAACTTTAGCAGAATACATGCCCTTATGGTGGCAAAATATCCGTTCTGCTGATGGCGGCCTAAGACTAACCGAAGATGGTTATCAAATGATTACTGAACAGTTAGATCTAGCAACATACGATGTTCCATTTCCAAAAGAGTTTGAACTTACTACACAAACTGTAATATTTTTGGATAAATTCATTACCTGCCCGTATTATCTTACCAAAAGAGGCATAATTGTAACAGACGAAAAAAAGGCAATGGAACTGCACCTTTTTAGTGGTGATGTAAGAAAGTATGGACTAGCCAAAGCACTCAATAGACAAAATAATTCATAATTTGGCAAAAAAGTAGTTGACAAACACCTTTATAGAGCGTATTATATATACATAGTAAGAAATTAAGCACTGATCCAAAAGAGGGAAAATACTATGGAAAATACAGCAACTCGCACCGTGAGCCCAAATAGCGCAAAAACTTCGATTAAACATGCGCTGACTAAGAAACGTCCAATCTTCCTTTGGGGACCTCCGGGCATTGGTAAGTCTGACATTGTTCAGCAAATTACCAACACACTTCCTAATTCACATTTGATTGACATTCGTCTTTCACTTTGGGAACCTACAGACATCAAAGGTATTCCGTACTTTGATTCAAACATTGGCAAAATGGTTTGGGGTGCGCCAAGCGAACTTCCAGACGAAGAATTTGCAAAACAATACGACAACATTGTTGTGTTCTTTGACGAAATGAACTCGGCAGCGCCAGCAGTACAAGCGGCAGCATACCAGTTGATTTTGAATCGTCGAGTAGGACAATACAAACTGCCAGACAACGTAATGATTGTTGCGGCAGGTAACCGCGAAGCAGACAAAGGCGTTACATACAGAATGCCTGCTCCGTTGGCTAACCGTTTCGTTCACTTGGAACTAGCAGTATCATTTGATGACTGGTTTGAGTGGGCAGTTAACAATAACATCCACCAGGATGTTGTAGGCTTCCTTACTTTTAGTAAGAAAGACCTTTACGATTTCGATCCTAAATCACCTTCACGTTCATTTGCAACACCACGTAGTTGGTCTTTTGTAAGTGAGCTAATTGAAGATGAATTAGACGAAAACACTACTACCGATTTGGTTAGTGGTGCAGTAGGAGAAGGCTTGGCTGTCAAATTCATGGCACACCGCAAGGTTGCCGCAAGTATGCCTAACCCTACTGATATTTTAGCAGGAAAAGTCAAAGAGATGACTACTAAAGAGATCAGTGCAATGTATTCCCTTACAGTGTCTCTTTGTTACGAACTCAAAGAAGCTTGTGATAGCGGCGACAAAAAATTCAATGAGAAAGTAAATAACTTCCTGCGTTTTGCAATGGATAACTTTGAAACTGAATTGGTTGTTATGGGTATTAAACTTGCAATCACTCAATATTCATTGCCTGTTGATCCGGATGAAATCGAATGTTTCGATGAATTCCATAATCGCTATCACAAGTACATTAACGCGGCACAGTCTGCATAAAATGGTTAAAGTGGGCTCATTTTGGGCCCACTTTCTCTTGACAAAGTACGTAAATACTGTTATTATACTACTATAAGCTAAACAAACGAGGTCGTTATGTCTACTAAAGAAACCGCAAGCAAACTAAAAAACTGGTCACCTGATCCTAATATTACACCGGAGCAGTTAGAAGAAATGCGTGTAGAAGTATACGATCGCATCGTAGTTGCTCGAATTGGTTTGCTATTGCGTCATCCGTTCTTTGGTAATATGGCTACACGTTTACGCATTTTGGCAGCAGATGATTGGTTGCCTACAGCCGCAGTAGATGGACGCAACTTGTATTACAACACTCAATTTTTTAATGCAATGGATAATAAAGAAATTGAGTTTGTTATTGCACACGAAATTTTACACATGGTATTTGATCACTTGAATCGTAGAGGTGATCGACATCCTATGCTTTATAACATTGCCGCAGATTATATTGTTAATAACGCACTAGTACGTGATAGAATTGGTTCTAAGCCTAAGATTGTAGATTGTTTCCAAGACTTTCAATACGACGGTTGGACTTCAGAAGAAGTATACGAAAAACTTTTTGAAGAAGCAAAAGAGCGTGGCAAAGAATTACAAGAACTTCTTGACGAGTTAGATCAAAAAGGTGAAATGCTAGACGAACACCTCGACGGCGGTGACGGAGATTCTGAAGAAGATAACGGCGAAGAAAAAGATTCAAACGGCAACGGTGTAAGTAAGAAGAAACCTAAATATTCAAAAGAAGAAATTAAAAAGATCAAAGACGAAATTAAAGAAGCTATGATCAATGCGGCGCAAACCGCAGGTGCTGGCAATGTTCCAGCAGGTGTTGCACGTATGATTAAAGAACTTACAGAGCCTAAAATGAATTGGCGTGAAATACTACGTCAGCAAATTCAAAGCACAATTAAAAGCGATTATACATTTATGCGTCCTAATCGTAAAAGCTGGCATACTGGTGCAGTTCTTCCAGGTATGAACTTTGCAGACACTATTGATATTTGTATTGCATTAGATATGTCAGGTTCGATCGGTAATGCTCAGGCACAAGATTTCTTAGGAGAAATCAAAGGCATTATGGAAGAATACAAAGACTATAAAATTAAATTATGGTGCTTTGATACTGCGGTTTACAACGAAGCAGACTTTAGTGCAGATGGCGGCGAAGACCTCACTGACTACGAAATCTACGGTGGCGGCGGCACTGACTTTATGTGCAACTGGACTTATATGCACGAAAATGATATTCAGCCTAAGAAGTTCATTATGTTCACCGATGGTTATGCTTGGGATAGCTGGGGTGAAGAAGACTACTGTGATACAGTATTTTTAATTCACAGCAACCGAGATAAACACTTGCAAGCACCATTTGGTGTTACTGCACACTATGAGGAAACACATGCCGCATAATTTAAAGGAACCAAATCCTTTAAATATTTTTAAAATACGACAGCTCGAAAAACCTCCGGTTCATTTCGAGTATGTTAACATACCTATGTCTTACAACTTAGAACATGCCATTGCTAAATGGATTGAAGCAAATATGAAGCATCGCTTTTACGTAGGTAAGACACTTGACCTTAGGGAAGATAAGGTTTCTGTCCTATTAAAGATAGGATTTGAAGATCCTAAGGAATTATCATATTTCACTTTGGCATGTCCACATTTGAAATACAAGTAAATATATACATACTTTAAAGGAGAAAGACAACTATGGCTGAAGAAAAACAAGCTGAAGCTCAACAAGCTGCCGAATTGACAGTGCAAGATCTTGGTTCGATTAAACAAATAATTGATGTTGCTAGTCAAAGAGGTGCATTTAAACCTAACGAAATGATGGTTATTGGTCAAGTTTATACTAAGTTAGAATCATTCCTAGGTGCGGTGCAAAAGCAACAGAAAGAGCAACAGCAACAACAGGAAGCGCCTGAAAGCGCAGAATAAGGAGAAGCATTATGGCTTTAAAACATGTCGGACGTATGGTCCGCAATCAAAGAAAGGTAGTAGTTGCATATCGCACAATTCCAGGTGATGCTGAAAGTTGCGTAGTAGTTACCACTGAAAATCTAATGGCAGACGAGCACGATTCGTTAATGCGTCTAGTAGAATCTAATGCTGGTCAAACAGCAGAAGAACTAGGTCTTGCAATGGCTAGAGCTGTTTTACCGGACGGACGAAACATGTTGGCTGCTTTTCATACCACAGGTAAAATGGTCAAAGCTGCAACTAAAGATGTAGAGATGATGCCTGATAATAAAACAGTTATTAATCTAGCTGAGTTGAATAAGATCATTGCAGAGCAAAAAGGTGTATCTATTGAGGATCTAGCAATAAAAGATAACACTCCTGTAAAAAAAGAAGCACCTATTGATCTAAATCCTAAAGTAGATGAAGATGTAACAGAACTTGCTACGGCACAACCGTTACAAGCAAGTGAAACAGAAGTACTAACAGACGAGCAACTGGCTGCTCAATATCGGTCTCAGGCTGATGCTTTGTTCAAAGAAGCCAAGAAACTTAGAGAACAAGCAGAAGGCCTTGTTCCTACTAAGCGTAAGACTAAGAAGACCGAAGAGAGTGCCTAGGAAAAAATCCGACCCACTATTGCCACCGGATGTAGTAGATCACTGGCCAGAAGTATTCGAGCATATCGACATTGACGTAGTACCTTTAGAGTATTTAAGTACAGTCCGTGTCGAGTTCTCGGATGGTAAAATCTGGGACATTGATATACAGAAAAGTATACAAAAAAGTAAAGATTTAAATTTAGAAAATACGTTAGATGATCTCTTTAACGAGTATCAAGATCAAATAGTAAACGTTGATTTTAGACTGGATACGCAGCGATTAAAGAGAGATATTACTAAACGTACACATCTTTTTATGAAGAAGCGAAAATGATATCTCTTTCGAAAAATGATAAATACTTTGTAGGAACGATACCAGGAGTATTTAGATGGCATTAAGAATCAGACGAGGAACAGACGCAGAAAGGCAAACGATCGTGCCTTTACAAGGCGAGCCTGTCTACGTTACAGATACAAACAAACTTTTTATAGGTGATGGAGCAACACAAGGCGGAATATTAGTAGGTCCGCAGTCGCAAGAAGATTTTGATCTTGTTAATGATACGTCACCACAACTAGGCGGTAACTTAGATTTAAACGGTAATGATATTACTGGAACAGGTAATATCAGCATTGACGGTACTATTACAGCAACAGGTGCAGTAAACTTAGGTGATAATGCAGGCGGTGATACACTAAATGTTGGTGCTTTAATTACTAGTTCATTACGTCCATCAACTGCTAATGCATACGATATTGGTACTCCTTTACGTCCTTGGGCAAATGCCTACATTAGAGATATCGTTGCATCAGAAACAGTTGAAGCAAACAACATTACTGTAAAAGAAAATATTGTAAGCGAAAACAGCACAGTAATTTACAACGGTTCAACAGATAGTATTTCAGTAACAAATATTAGTGCCGCAAGCGTAACAGCTGATCTAATGGGTTCTGTCTTTATGGACGACAGTACTACACAACTAGTTGACGCAGTTAGCGGTACGTTTACTACTAGAGGCGGACTAAAACTTGACGGACAACAAATTATAAGTCCAGATAATGGTCTTCAAACAATTGACTTTAGAGCATCAACTGTTAATATGACAGCATATGGACTAGAAGGTGATATCTTTACTTCTGCACTAGTAGTTCTAAATGGTTCAAGAGGACTAAACGAAGATCAGGCAGCAGATGTACAAGTTGGTGACTTTATTGGCGGCTTTGTTATGACCGGCCAAGAAGGCAATGCAGTAAATCCAAAAGTTGGTTTAGCAGCACAAATTGATGCAAAAACAGGTTCAGCAGACTTACCAGGTAAATTTGTAGTTCTTGCAGAAAACTGGCAAGGAAACATTGTTCCGCAATTTGAAGTTAATGCTAAAGGTGTAGCAAGTGCAACGTCTGCAATGAAAATGACAACATATGCAAACGATGCGGCTAGAGATGCAGGCATTACAGTACCAGAAGCAGGTATGATAATATTCAATCAAAGAGACGATAGTACAGGTGTACCACAGTTCCAAGGCTACGACGGAACACAGTGGGTAGATCTCCACTAATCATAATACAGCAAAACTAAAGCACCTATAGATAAGTATTTTATAGGTGCTTTTTTTATGACTAGAAAAATATTTCAAAAATACAAAAACGGTATACTTGGCCCAGCCAATGCAGTATATAACGGATTTTACGATGAAAAAAGATTTTATATGCAATTCTCAGATCAGTTTTGGTTTGAGCGTGAACTGCATGGTTTAGATTTAATTAAAGATAAAGAGTATGCTCCCCAAATAATACATATAGATTTTAATAATTATGAAATAGTGTTTACATGGGGAGAAAGTTTAAATCATGCTCTAGAGCATGGTACTGCTCCTTTAGATTATAAAGAACAAGTAAAAGAAATACTAACAGATCTAGTACAAAACGGTATATATAAAATTAATTCTTATCCATGGACATTCTTTGTAGTAAACAACAAAGTACAAGTTATGGATGCATATGCTTGTACTACTACCGATGAACAAATACCTTATAATTTAATTGAAAATATTATTAACGACAGTAATCGATTTATTTTTAAAGACGGAATGCTAGATGTAAAAGCAACTTATCAAAAAACATTAGAATACGAAAAAGAATTTTGGCCGGAGGAGTTTTTAAATGGCTGAGTACATTGGCATATGTAATACTATAGATTGGAATGCTCTAATAAAAGATATTGAAACACAAGCAGCCGCATATATAGGCCCTAGACACGATGTAGGACACGATGTTCCAGGTGTTGAAGAAGTAGTAGGACCACTAAGAGATGCAGGATATAAACAAAAGTCAGAAGGTGGTAATGCTGCATGGGATATGTTTTTGCCAGGTACTAATTTTGATGAAGAAATAATTTTTAAATTTATGGAATATGTAGGAATGACTGAATACACTAACGCATGGATCAGTCGAGTACTACCGGGTGACGTTGCGCCGTGGCACTGGGACATCACAGACGATGAAGCAACATTAAATGCAGGCAAGGAACTAGAACGTTACCACTGTCATGTAAGTGGTCCAGAAGATGGACACACTATTATAGTAGGCGAAACTTGTTTGTATAAACAGCCACAAGGTGCAGTATGGAAGTGGCCTGATCGTAAGAGTTGGCATGCTGGTGCAAACGCTGGACTAGTGCCTAAGTATCTGTTTAACATTTGGGGATAATATGAGAGCAGTAATAACAGGCGGTAGTTCAGAAACAGGACAAATTCTTATGGAGAATCTAGATCTCGATTGGGTTCCTGTTGATAGAACACACGGATATACATTACCAGATGATGCAGATAAGTTAGTTGAATTGTTAAAAGATGCAGACTTATTTTTTAATGTAGCAAATCTAGGAACATTACAAAGTGACTTTTTAGCACTAGCATGGAATACTTGGAATAACATGAAACCTACTACTCCAAAGAAAATAATTAACTTTGGTAGTCTTATATCTGAAATAGAAATGCAAACTACGCTTGAACGCAGTAACTTTACATACTTTGATCGTTCAAGAGAGCGTACAGGATATAAAGCAGAAAAACTATTATTACACAAAACACACGACGAGTATAAGCACTTACACTTACAAGGCTGGGCTAACGATTACGTTATGCCGCAAACAATATTAATTAAATTTGGTAATATATTGTATAAGAATATTAGAAGCCAAGAACCATTTACTAGTGCAGAACAACTGTTAGATGTTGTTGAATACGCTATAAACGCAAAAAGTTATATTAGCGATTTTGAAGTTAGATGGGATTAAATAAACTCAGTTACTTGTAAAACAAATCTAGTTGTAAAGCCTATATTAGCAGCACCGTGATTATCTTGTGCTAAATCGTATACAAAAACATCTCCTGCTTTATAGTTAGTAACAAGTTCGTCTTTAATAATAAACACATGACCGGGCTCATAGTCTTGTAAGGGCATCCAATAACGCTTACAATTACAATCTAATGTTGGAGGATCTTCGTGCATTGGCATGATATCACCTGGTACCATCTTAGTGATCCACCAATGTGTTTTTCCTTGTGTCCAAGAAGGTACAATACTCATAGGCACATCTTGCGATTCAAAAATATGCCAATACGTTGCTGTCAAATCGTAACCAACTTTTTCACCGTGCGAATACTTGTCATATTCGTCTAATGTTTTTTTAGATAAGTTATTAGGGCGTGGTTGACCTTTATTGTTTAATAAGTAATCAACAAGACCGTTAGGGATAATGTTTATATAGTTTCCAACATACTGCATCAATAATGCTCTAAGTTATCAATACCTAATACTTTACGAAACTCTGGAGTAAATGTACAATCAATACGTAAACCATATTCTTGTTCTTTAGAATGTTCACCACCGTGCCAATCTTCGTCATTCCAAAATGCAGCATTTGAATTTATATAATGCTTATTTTGTGTTTCTGGATCCCATATATAGAATCCTCTTTTTGTACGATAGCGTATATGTATAAACTCGTTTTTGTGCGCACTATATCCTTGCTCATTACCATTCTTACCGTCTAAGTCTCTGTGTTCAAAAGCATGACCATCGTGTTCACAATGGAAAAATATAACACGGCCGATACGATCTATTATATCTTCCTCTACTAAATTTTCAATCCATTTTACAACACCCGGAAAATATTTTTGTTCTTCAGTGCGTTCACGTTCTGCATTTCTTTGATCCCAATCGCCTTCATTCCAAAGGAAATAATAAATGTAAGGATCGTTTGCACCTAATGTACCTTTTAAATATCTTGTAAACAAATTACGCTGTTTATAATCTTTAAAGTCTTGTGGAAATATTTCTTGTCCGTGTACTTTAATAGGATCATTATCTGGAAGTGCTTGGTATTCTGCAAATGCTTTATATATTGGCTTCCAGTTTAAAATATAACTCATGTCATCAAATTTAAAACCCGGTGACATCCATGTTCCTTCTTTTGCATATTCCCTTGCTTGTGCAAAACCTTTGCATATTTCAGGGTGCAAGTTTTTAAATCCTTCTACATCTAAGTAAGGATCTAAGTCTATATAGGGTTTACCGCCAATTCCTTTAATCATACAAATACTTATCTATAAATAATTTTATGTTTGAAGGACGTGAATATCTAGTAAGCGATTTAAAGTATCTCAAGTTAAATTTAACCTTCCCCTACAAAGAAGCGTATCAAGAAGTTGTAAACCTAAAACAAAAGTTTGTAGAATATAGATCTACATATGACACAAAAGGTTGGGCTAGTTTACCTATAGTAGGTCGTTCAAGTACTGAACCATATGCATGGAACGTTTATAACTATAAAGATGCAAGAGATGCTGCGCCAGATATGAAATGGACTGAAATTTCAGAACTATGTCCTGTAACTACTTCTTGGTTAAAAGATGTATTTCCTAGCAGCAGTTACGGTAGAACACGTTTTATGCTGTTAGAAGCAGGCGGAATAATTGAGCCACATACCGATACAGAACACAGTGTACTAGGTGCAATAAACATTGCTATTACAAATCCTAAAGGTTGTGTATGGAAGTGGAATGACGGAGAAACACTAGAGTTTCAGCCAGGTGATGTCTATGCTATGAACCTAAGTTACGAACATAGTGTAGTAAATCCTACACAAGAAGATAGATATCATTTAATTATACATCATTACGATAGTACACAAAACTATTTAAAACTAATAAAAGAATCACTTGAGGAACAAAATGCAAAAGGTAGCTTTCATTATAGTACCGAGCTTTTCTAAAAGCGAATGGCTAAACAACAAACTGCTAGAAGTTACTCGTACATTTGTTAACCTTGCAAATGTAGGCAACTGTCATGTATACGAGGTAAACGACTATACAGATATACAAGACTACAAAGACACTGCGGATTTGTTAGTTGTAATAGGTGCAGGAAATGTAATTGTAGATAGAGATTACTTTTGGAAAAAGTTAAACACAATCACAGACGACTTTGGTGTATTAGGAAATTTGTTACAACACGAAAACGATGAACTGCCTTATTTACACGAACAATTTTTTATTATAAGATCTAAACTAGTAGACGGTATTGATTTTGAACCAGGAGTTATTACTGACCATAAAGTAACTAGAACTAAGAAAAGTATGCATGGTGATTATGCTCCTGTAGAAGTTTTTCTTGATAAGGATGTTGCAGAGCAAACAGCAGGATGGGGTTCAAAGATAATTTTAAAATCTTTAAAAGAAGGATTTAGAGTTAGGAATTTTGACCACAGTTGGAGATACGGAGGTACTAGTAGATTTGTGCAAGAAGGTATTCCAGTAAGAAGTTATGTATATCCTAAAAAGTCTACAGAAAAATTTGAACAAGCACATAAATCATTTACACTTGTGCCTGGCCTAGACGAATCGCAAGAGTTATATATGAACGCTGTACTAGATTATAGAAAGTATAATTCTGTAAACATTTGGAGTTGGGATCCTACTATTGTAGATCACGATACTCATACTGTTGCTGTTCCTGCTACAGGATTTTTAGCAGAAATAACTGCATATCATAATCGTGCAAATAAAATAATCTTTTATGATATAAACAAAAATAATTTAGAATTTAAAAAGTACTTGTATGAAAATTGGGACGGTACTAATTATACAGAGTTTGCACTAGATTACTGCAAAAGAAACAATTTAAAAACAGAGCCAGAGTCTGAAGTAGATGTTAAAGATGCAGAACAATTTAATAAAAATACTCAAGAACTAATATTTAAAAACTGGCAAATGTTCAAAGATATGGACAAAGAATACATTGAAGTTGATATCATTAAAGAGCCTAAAAAGCTATTTAATACACTAAGTACTGGTACAATATTACACACTAGTACAATATTACAGTACAATGTATACCCATTTACAACAATACTATATGATCGAAGTGAAATAGAAGCAGTGCAACATTTAATAGAACATACTAATGTAATGCACTACGAACCAGGAAAACGTTCAGATGAATTACTATTACAATAATGTTCCAGGCAAAGGACTTTGTCGAAATAATCTAATTTATACAAGTCTTATTAGCGACAACAAACAAATTTTTTGTCAATGGTATCATAATGATACAGATTATCATAGGGGACAAAATCAAGTAGTTGATCCTACACTAATGGATGAAAAGTTTGAACGAGAAATAAAATTTTTAAAACTAATGACTAAACACTATCCGCAACATGTTCCTGTTTATTCGATTGACTACGAATGGAAGAAAATTTATTTAGAAATAGATGGGCCTGATATGTGGGAAAGAGCAGGATGTACTGGAAACGATTATTCTAGTGTATTACCTGATTGGAAAGAGCAGATGCTTGAAATTATACAAGCACATAAGGACTTAGGTATTTACAAATACAGTATGCATCCTAGCAGTTATTTTGTAGTTGATGGAAAACTAAAAAGTATAAACTATTTCTTTACATACGATTCTAAGGACGAAGGCCTAACACCAATGGATGTTATGAGTCATATAAGCGAAGATAGACAAAGTGTATTAATACCTGCAATGGAAAAAATGGGTATAGATGTTAATAAATCTCAAGATTTAAATATGCTACAAGGCTTATGTTTTGATAGTTTTAGAAATAACTTTAGTGATGACGTGATGGATGCTGCAAAAGCTATCTACAAATAATAACATCAAAATCTGCAGGCAAGTGTTCTTCTAATTCTGTCAGCAATTTATTTTCTATTTTAAATGTAATGCCGGAATCAGTTTTTTCGAAATCAGCAGCCGTTCCTTCTTTAAATAATCGGTTTAACCAAGGACTTAGTGTATTGTCAAATGTATATCTTGGATTGTTTCCAGCAGGTATAACTTTTATTTCTAACGGATTTTTTAGCTCTACACGCTGTAATAATTTTCTTACTACTAATTGTATACGCTTATACTGACCAAAGTTTGCTGCGGTATGAGGTCTACCTGCATCCATTTCATACCATTTGCCGTCACAAATAGTTTTATACATATCTAGATGTTTTAAATCTATTAGATAGCCTTCGTCACCAAAAATATTTAAATGATATCGATCATCAATATCTGTATGCTGTGTATAACACTCTTTGCTTTCTAAACAAATTACTCTAGCTTCTCCAATAGGAAATGATAATGAACTTAGCAGTGTTTCCCACGGAGTATTTTTATATTCGTCTTTTATTTCCCAAGGATCGTAAAAGAAATTACCTGTAGGTGTGTTTAAACTAGTCTTCATACCATCTACAGTAGTAAGATCAACAGCATCAATATCTTCTTTATCGACTCTATATTCAGTTTCAACTAACATACACATATTTACCGAGTAAATAGTTTTATGGAACTATACTTGAACCCCGCTTGGGATAAAATAGGTATTAGCCTCAGCGGTGGTGCTGATAGTGCGCTACTTGCATATTTAATATGTTCACAGACTAATGCCGATATACATTTCAATACACAAATTAGAATGTGGAAGACTCGTCCTTGGGCTGAACATGTTTCTGAAAATGTTGTCAACTGGTTTAAAGAAAACTTTGACAACTACTTTTATCATCATAAAAACTTAGTCCCGCCAGAACTAGAAGAGCCAACTGAATATCTTATAAAAGATGAATACGGAAAAATGAAGCCGGGTAATAGAATTATATTACGTTCGCACAATGAGTATATTGCACACAAATATAAGTTAAATGCATTATACGGCGGTGTAAATTTAAATCCAGATATTGAATTTGAAGGTAGAGTAAAAGAACGAGATGAAGGACATATTGAGCCACATTTTATTCACGACGGTATTGACATTTGTCACCCTTTCGTGTATACTAAGAAAGACTGGATTATCAAACAATATTACAAACACGATATTCTAGACTTATTAGATATTACTCGTAGTTGCGAAGGAGAATTTGAAGATTTGAATTATAAAACATATACACCAGGTGATCCTGTTCCAATATGCGGAGAATGCTTTTGGTGTTTAGAAAGGGAATGGGCTCTTGGCAAAGTCGAATAGTTGTACATTTTGTATGCATCCATTTACTGGATTAGCAACACGAGAAGATGGTGCAATTAAAGTTTGTTGCCGTAGCCAACCTATTGGCTGGATTCAAAACGAGAGTTTAGAAGAAGTTTGGAATGGTGATGCTATGCGTGAAGTACGCCGTCAAGTACTAAATGACGAGCGTCCAGATGTATGTAAACCGTGCTTTGACCTCGAAGATCAGGGGGTACAGAGCTTACGACAGCGTCATACAGCAGGGGTAATACCTGAAGCTAGGGTCAACTTATACCCTGATGCATTAGACGCTTTAGACGACGATTACAGCATGCCTTTTGAACTTCCTACAATGGAAATCAAGCTCAATAATTTGTGTAATTTGAAGTGTCGTATGTGTAATCCTTTGGATAGCACAAGTTGGAAAGATTGGGATCAAGTTACAGAATTTTATAAAAAAGAAAACAATTATCTTATTCCTACTGTAGAGAAATTGGTTGACAAACCTGGGCAGTATATTGGTCCGTTTGATAATAGCAATAATTGGTGGACAAGTTTTGAAAAACTATTGCCGCACTTCCGTAGGGTAGAGTTTGCTGGCGGTGAACCGCTAATGGATCCTTACCATTACAAAATATTAGATAAACTTGCAGAGTACGGTGAAAACATAGAACTAAAGTACGCTACAAACGGCACTACGCTAGGTATAAAAGGCGGACGCACTATACACGACTATTGGCCTAAGTTTAAATCGATCGCTGTAAACGTAAGCATAGACGGTATACACGATGTCTATGAATACATTAGAGGCAATGGCAAGTTTAGTGAAATTGAAGAAAACATCAAAGTATTCAAATCATTTCCTAATGTAAGCAGAGTAGTAGGTGCGTTTACTGTACAAGCAAATAACATTATGCAGATTGATAAAGTTATTGATTATTTTATTAACACTATGGGGATTGTATTTTATTCGCATCGTGTAAACTATCCTATGTCATTATCTGCACAAGTACTACCACCAGAGTTAAAGAAACAAGTAATAGAACGTTTAGAACAAATGAAAACAAAGGTACTAGACTATCCGCTAGTACAACAACACGAATTGCTAAAAACTGTAACACTACAACAGATACAAGATAATATTAACTTTTTAGAGGCAAAATGTATGCACGACAGCCATTGGCAAGACTGCATAGAATTTAATCGTAGATTAGACAAAACTAGAGGACAGAACTTTTTAGATACAAATCCGGAGTTTGCTTCTTATGTATAGTGTCACAAGCCGTTGGCCGCATCAGGATTCAATTAAAGTAGAATGGAATATTGGCAAACGATGTAATTTAGATTGCGGCTATTGCCCTGATTTTATTCACGATAACTTTAGTCCGCACACTAATGTTAAAGTAATGCTAGACACTATAGATGCACTAGCAGAACTAGACAAGCCTATTAGACTAAGTTTTACAGGTGGCGAGCCGTGTGTGCATCCTAGTATTATTGAAATTATAGATCATGCAGCTCAAAGACTTGGATGGATAAACATAACAACTAACGGAACATTGCCGCATAAACTATATGCAAGACTTCCGGTAAGTCATTATGTTTTTAGTTTACATTTTGATAACGACTCTTGGGAGCGTTCTACTAATAATGTTCTATACTTTTCGCAGCTGAATGAAGCAGAAAGAGGAATACCATTTCAAGTTAATCTAATGGCACACCATGAACATATGGATAAAGTAAAACGGGCAGCTATTCTTTTTGACGGTCATAATATACCTTATGTAGTAAGACGTATACGTTGGACTGAAAAACACGATTGGTTTGATGACATGCGATACGAAGCAAAAGACTTACAATGGATACTAGATCAAAAAGCAACTGCAAAAGAAAATTGTGTAGTCGACGATGAAGAACTAATTCATGCTAACGATATTATCAAACATAATAGAAATCAGTTTGAAGGTTGGAAATGTAATGCTGGCATTGAAAGCCTAATGATCAACTGGGACGGAGAAGTGCATCGAGCTACGTGTAGAGTGGGCGGGAGCTTAGGTAATATTTACAACGGCAGTTTTGAAATACCAGAAGAGCCTATTATTTGCACAAGAAAGTTTTGTACCTGTGCCGCCGATATTCCTTTAACAAAGGTAAAAGAATGATTAAAACAAGTGCCATTAATTTAACTAATCCAGAACCTATGATG
>Ga0255777_10000838_pt1 | contig 29469 bp, 40 predicted proteins | sample 101ome_15_FD_179975 | JGI IMG/M metagenome (GOLD analysis project Ga0255777, IMG submission 179975) | Coastal salt marsh microbial communities from the Groves Creek Marsh, Skidaway Island, Georgia - 101402AT metaG (version 2) | ecosystem: Environmental > Aquatic > Marine > Intertidal zone >... | reverse complement strand
CGATTTGGGGGGATTATTTCTTCTTACAATATATGGCTGAGAAAATAAATTTTTGTCGTCTCCTGGGGTTTTCACCGGGGTGGGAATGCTCCAGATGTCCGATCCCCACATGTCCGAGCGGACACCGGTAGGCAAAATCGGACTGTCGAGGGGTTCAAGGGGTTCATGACTTGTAATTAATGTACCGAGCACGGACTACATACTCAACACCGTCCCTACGCGACCGGTCTTGAGTTTGAGTTTTTGTTTGATTGTTGGATACGAATTGTATCTGTCCAGACAAATCCGTCCGAATGTTTAAACTCGGTTAATCTTATTTAACTGATTTAACTGACGCACGCGCATGATATTATTATCTTGCACAGTCTTTCTTTTCGCGTGGATGGCGAGCAGTTGCGATTTCCCGAGGAGTTTTCTCACTCGAGATTCGACGGACACGTGAATCAATGAGACGGCTTGTGCCGAGATTCTGCCATTAAACCTATAGTTTGCCAGAACTTGCCGGATCAGGCGTTCAATCGGTGATCTAGCCATCAAAAGAGTTTGCGCCTTCTGGTACTTTCGTACTTCTCTCAACGCTTTGGAACCGCGTCGAGTCTTTCGCTTACGCTCAGTCTTCGGCTTCTTCAGACCAGACCTGTTGACTTTTTCGATTCGGTTGACACCCCACACCTTCAGACCAAGACGGTCGAGCGCTTCTTTCACATCTTCAATTTTGATCGTCTTTCGTCGTTGATACTCTGCAAACAAATACGCGAATTTGACAACATTCTCAATGTGCATTCTGATGATGCCTCGCATCTCCGGGTAAACGCGACGCTGAATACGCACGACACCCGCTTGACGAGCCACCCGATTGATACCCGATTTCGCGATGTTGTTCGCCGCGTCACGAAGACGTGAACGTCCTGCCATTCTTTTAGTCGATTGCATGTTTTTTATATAAGTAGTTCAGAAAAAAGTGTGCAAACGGACACCGGTAGGCAAAATCGGACTGTCGAGGGGGGTTCCGGGGTCCTATACTGTTACTTATTGTCATTACAACGCTTTGAATAATTTTTCTTCATGCCTCGTGCTCACTTCGACGTATCCAAGTGACCTCATGTATTCTTTCAGCTCCTGTTCGTTGACTGCACATTGTTGCATGTTTTCCGGGACCCATTCCATCTGGATGACCGGTTTGTACTTTTCAAGCGTTTTGCGCCCACCCTCGAGCACGTGGTATTCCCAGCCCTCTGTATCTATTTTCATGAAATGAAGGGGTCTGTCGACGTCATAGAAATGTTGGTCGAGAGTTTGTGTTTGAATTTCAACCGGTACCACGTCATCGAAACGTTTGGGTGTTTCACCCAGGGTGTGTAAGCCGTTGTGACTGGCAGACGTGTTCAAGGTACTCGTACCGGAAACGTTCGAGAGTGCCACGTTGAATGTCTTTACATTTTTCAAACCATTCAATTCTATGTTGTCCAAAAGACAAGTATAACTTTTCTTGAATGGTTCGAAAGAATAAAATGTCGACTTTGGAAGGTACTTAGCAAACAGTGTATAACTTCCGGACTGTGCCCCAACGTCGGCGATGTTGAACTCCCCATCCGGATCAATTTGTGAAAAGAATTGATGGATAGACGGAGTTTCCCACATGGTCATATCACGTTGGAAAGTATATGGTGTCACCTCAGTAGTTTCATTTGTGACTTTGATTGGATATCGTTCATCATTGAAATAATAATAATCCATGATTTCTAAAAATATATAGACTAGAACTTTTAAGTTACAGATCTAATTCAAACCAAGAAGATCAAACCGACCTGAGTACCAACCATTCCAAGTCTTTGGGTATATACGGATCGATGTGGTATCTACCGGAGTGTTGAAAGGAACCCAAACCGTCGAGTCCTTATCACCCAAACCTGAATATTTGAAACCATCATCAACGTCCTTCCACTGTCCTTCGTCTAAATATTTGGCTGTGAAAGAGGTAATCCATTGCCAGTGCCACGACGAAGCCGGATCATTCCCTTCGCCACGACCCTGAAGTGCGACACCGGCGACTTTAGTTCGGTTGTTCAACTGCATTTCATACCACTCACTACCATCATCCGGGGCACCATTTTTTGGGTGCCACCCAGTATTACTATCCAAGACACCTTTATTAGGATGCCAGTTGGGATCGTCGTTATTGTTCCACCATGAAGAGGCTACCCTTTTCGTAGGTGGAATGTTAAGGAGTTTCAGTGAAGATTTTTTCAAAGTTGAATTAGTGATGAGACCGGCACGTAAAGACATGTGGTTGTTGAAAGTCTGTGGATAAATCCTGATGTATCTCGTGGTTACCGGGCTAGCAAATTTTACTTCAACAAGTGTGTCAGAATCAGTATTGCCCGTGAATGTTGCACCCCCATCAACATCTTTCCAAACACCGGCGACGTAATATTTCACCTTAAATGTCGTGACCCACTGACTATGTCCACTCAATCGTCCCTTTATGGCAACACCAACAATTTCAGCTATCTTTCCGTTATCCATCTGGTACCACTTACCAACGGTGTTTGTATTGGCTGCCCAAAGATCCCCATCAAGGTGCCCCTGGTTGTGAGCTTTCATCGTTTCTCTACTACTACCATGACCCAAACCCCATGGAGTAGACGATGTTCTGAATTCCGGTGGAACGTCAACCACTACAGGTGGTCCTGGAGGAGGACCCTGTTCCGGACCACTCTCCTCACTCACTCCACGACTGACGAAAAAACCGCCAGCAGCGGATGATGAACAGCAGCACGACATACAAAAAACCATCAACAATACAATAAAGGTAGATGACTTCATGTTTAAAATAGAAGCACATTTTTATTTCCGGAACACCCATAATTTTTTAATCGAGAATGAAATGGGAAAAAGTTATTTTTGAATCACAACCGGAATGTCGCACAAGGTGGATTGTCGTGCTAAATCATAAATCCTGTGTATGTATATTGGGTTGCGGGATTCCACGATATACATTAAATTAAACCGCCGCCAGGTAACGTAGCTTTGAAGCAAGAGGTTCAAAACCCCGGCTAACAAAAAAAGTAACAACAAGCAAGAGTGAGGATCAAAACCGTGACTTCGGTCACACCCCCCTTTTTTATCCTCAGATCATCGCCACGCTATGTCCTTCAGGTGGATACCGGAACCGTGCACGTGCAACACCGACGTACCGTGCACTGCTAAGGTACTCCGGGAACATTTCAAGAACACCTACTTTGCTTGTGGACCCGTCGAAGTCGGACCGGATCTTGAAGCGATCGAACAGTATCTTTCAAAACTGACAGATCGTGAGGTCGAGGTAGTTCAGCCACCTGCACGAGTTGAAAAATGTCACCAATGGAGAAAATATGGAACTAAATACGGAAAAAACAATATACAAAGAGAATATTACAAGTGTAGGTTATGTGACATGAGAAAAAGAGTTCAATTGAAAAATAATATTGAAATTGATTGTAATGTTGGACACAAAAAATAGTTTCGAAATTTCAGTATTTTTTTTTTCAGGAAGTGTGTAAAAAAATTTTGGGTGACGTCACTTTTCGACGCACAAGGATGGACCCCCTTCGCAAAAGTTATAATGCAACAAGTGTCAGGGACCTGATCAGGCAGGTCAATACACAGAGTAGTTCGAACACTGTTGCAGTGTGGAATGGAAAAAAAATATCTGGTAAATAATAATAATGGTCTCATCCTTTAACTTCTCTGATGTTGGATATCCGGAGCGTGCTGATTGTCTCAGTGCTTACAAGATGAAAAAATATGTTGATGAAAGTTCGAAACCTGAAGCCATGGATTATGTGAATCCGAATCATTCTTCAAACAAGTGTAAACTCAAGGGTGGACATCTTTCATTCGATGTTCTCACTCAGAATTCTGACGTCCAAAAACACAAGGAAGCCTGGTGTCAGTACCAACCTTTGAAATGTGTTACCGATGGCGTCAGTCAACTAGTACAGGGAGAAGAGCAACAGGAACAAATAGTTGAACAACAACAACAACCAGTGCAGCAAACAAACAATAATAACACCGGTGTTGCATTTTTATCATCGTCTTCATCCTCGGTGTTGTGCATGTTCATGTTGTTCATGATGATGATGAGTCGTCGATAGTTTATACAATGTTATTCACAAGATAGTTGATTAGATTTTCTGTCGTGTCTCCTAAATCCCCCTCAGCGACACCTACGTGTAGTAGTGGAACCATACTCGACGCGACGTGAGCCGGTTTTCCAAAACATCCCTTCTCAACCAGAGCCCACAATAGTTTGAAGTTTTTCAAATCACCTTTTGTGTATAAATTCACAAGAAGTTTTGTACACAAAGGATCTACCTCATTTTTCACACAACGACGGCGTTTGTTTTGCATCTCCGGTACTACACACGTAGGGTCTTCTATACTTTGTTGCCCGGTGCTTCTCCCAAAAACAATCACAGTGATACCACGCGTTTATGTATGGTGGTAGTGAAATCTTTTTTCCTAGGTCTTTCGTCTTACGTGGCAGGGAGATCCGACGTTCACCCTTGTTGATCGATTCGTGACAGCGGACACACTTAGCGCTTTTCACGGAACGAGAGTCTTCCACGTGAGTGTAACGTGCTTCACCGGGTTTCGATTTCTCCCAGATCACCTGCGAGTTGCGACGGATCACCGTGAGGCTCATTGTGACGGGCACACATTGGGCACCCCGGTAACCATCCACAAAAAATACAGAAATTTTTGTATTTATATCAAATCTTTTCAATGTAACAAAACGTATCTTTACTTTTTATCAAAGTACGAACCCAGTCTCCATCAACAATCTCGTCCTCACACAATTTTTGTTTCAACATCTCCAACTCCACCCGGTGAATGTCCAACAAAGCCTTCACGTCGGCATAACATTCCTGAACGATCCGGTTGACCTCACGGTCCACCTGACGGGCACTCAAAACACTCATGTCTTGGTAGTCAACACCAAAGTATTTATCCGTGAATGACCACCCGGTGACCATCTCACGAACCAAAAGGTTGACCTGCTTCAAATCCTGACTCGCACCGGTGGTGATCCCACCTGAACCGTATATGATCTCCTCAGCAGCGCGACCACCGAGGAGTACACGCACCTGGTTGATGTAGTACGTCTTCGTGTTCAACAATCCCTCCTCCCTCGGTGAAAAGAAAGTCACACCACCGGCATCACCACGGGGAATTATGGAAACTTTCCGGAGTTCGTCGTAATCATCTTCGTACAAAATACCAACAATGGCGTGACCGGATTCGTGGTAAGCCACCAAGTCCTTCTTCTCCTGACTGAAAATTGTGTCCCCCTTCGCACCGATGATCGCGCGCTGGTACACCTCCTCCAGAATCTCCGTGTCGATGATGCCGTTCTTCCCGTCTCGGACGGAACGGATGGCGCTCTCGTTCATCAAATTTGCCAGGTCAGCACCGGAGAAACCAGTAGTACAAGTAGCCCACGCGGATAAGTCCACATCCGGTGACAACTTCTTGTCCCTCGAGTGCACCTCGAGGATTCTCTCGCGACCGTCCTTCCCGGGCAGGGACACCTGAATCTTACGGTCAAATCTTCCGGGACGGAGGAGGGCGTCGTCGAGGGTGTCCGGTCGGTTCGTGGCAGCCAACACGATGACACCGGTGTCCGAGGCGAAACCGTCCATCTCCACCAAAAGTTGGTTGATGGTCTGCTCACGCTCGTCGTTCGAGGCAAAAGCGCCGTTCCCACGCTTCTTACCAATCGCATCAATCTCATCGATGAAAATGATGCTCGGTTGGTTCTGCTTGGCAATCTCGAACAAATCACGAATTCTTTTCGCCCCGACGCCCACAAACATCTCCACAAAGTTGGAACCGGAACACTCAATGAAAGGACAGTCCGCCTCACCGGCGATGGCTTTAGCCAGGAGGGTCTTCCCACACCCCGGTGGACCCGTGAGGAGGGCACCGCGTGGCACGCGCGCACCAGAGTCCGCGTACGTTTCCGGGTGGCGGAGGAAATCCACAATCTCCTCCAACTCACCCTTCGCAGAATCGATTCCCTCGACATCCGTGAAACGTGTTTCGACTTCCTGAGCCACGGTGAAGTTGTTCGGCATCATAGGTCCAGACATTTGGGCACCAACCAAAGTCCGGAAAATGAAAGAACCCAAGAGGACGATCCAAAAGATGGACATGAAATCCAACCCGGCTTCTTCCACTGGAATAAAGTTCACCGTGGCGTCAGTCTGATCCGTCATGATTTTCCAAAATTCTTGGTTTTGAACAATCTGACTCACGCCGTAGTTACCATCTTTGTCCGTGAAAACAGCCACACCGGTGCTGGTCGAGGGAAGATACACCTCCTTGATTTCCTTCTTCTGGACACCACGGACCAAGTCAGAGTAAGACACGGTACCGAGGTCTTTATTTTTACTTGTCAAAGGGGGAGCCTTCAACGAAAATTTATCGAAAATTGTATTCATCTTACAAAAAGGGGGGAAATTAATTAAGCCCGTTCACCACGGATTCGACGCGCTAACTGCATGTCTTTGGGCATGATGGTCACGCGCCGGGCGTGGATCGCACACAGGTTCGTGTCCTCGAAGAGCGACGTGAGGTACGCCTCCGCCGCCTCTTGCAGGGCGAGGACCGCCGTGGACTGGAAACGTAAGTCGTTCTTATAGTTGGTGGCGATCTCACGGACGAGACGCTGGAAGGGCATCTTACGTAGAAGGAGTTCCGTCGACTTTTGGTACTTGCGGATCTCACGGAGGGCAATCGTGCCCGGACGGTAGCGGTGGGGCTTCTTGACGCCACCCGCGGCGGTGGGGTGCGCCTTGCGGGCAGCCTTCGTCGCGAGCTGCTTCCGGGGTGCCTTGCCCCCGGTCGACTTTCGTGCGGTCTGTTTCGTGCGCGCCATTGTGTGGCGTCGCGGTTAGGTTATTTTTTGGTGTTCACTTGAAATTTTTGTATTTTTCCTCACAACACGACACGCAAAACATGAAAGAAAAGTGTTGCTTTCCAGACTGCAACAAACCACTCACGAAAGACGACGCTCACGACGCACGACCGTGTCACACGGGAAGGTGCTGCACGCAGTGTAACAGGCGCGTCACGCAGGCTCGACTCCGGTTGAGCGCGCAACGATCGATGGATCTCGTTTCGAACTTGTGCGATGAATAGAAATCTTGTTGTGATACATAATCAGCGCGCTAAAAAAGTATCAATTACATAAATCGCGTCCGGATCCCGGGTCAACTCCGACCCGCGCTCGATCACGCGCAGCAACTCAACCTCACGTATCTTTTCGTACACCTCCTTGAACACCGGACAAATGTTCGAAAGGTGCCACGCTAACATCTTCAAAGGGTAGTTAAAAGCCCGGTTCTCTGTGCCCTCCCTCGTGGTCGTCCGGGTGCGCATCTCAAATTTCTGTATTTTTTCGTCAGTGAAAAAAAAAGATTCACTCGGCACCCTCCCTTCACAATGCGACACTATGAAAACACCCCCCTTCGTGCTTCGGGCGACGCCCACGGAACAGGAAGCGTGGAAACTCCTCGACGACGGTGAAAGTGACAAGGTGCTCACCGATGACAAGTACAAGACCCCGCTCGTTCTCGATATGGCGGTCTACTTGCGCGACGCGACAGTTTTACGTAAGATGATCGACAAGGGGTTTGATTTCACAGTAGAGTCCGGTTTGACGGCTGTCATAAATAACGACGAGAAGTGTCTCGAGGTTCTCGTGAAAGAAAATGGACTGATTCACGAAGATCTACCGGAGTATGCAGCCAGGTGTGGGCACCTAAAAATTCTCAAGTATTTAGTCAAACATGGGTGTGTGCTCCCGGATCTATTGAAGCACGAAAAAAACTATCCGGAAAAGATTCGAATTTTTTTACACAAGGACATAGATAAATTACACACATTAGCGGAAATGATTTTCGAAAGGAAAGAAAAGTTCAAAGACAAAGATTACATTCTCATGTGCAACGTTCTCAAGAAAGGTTTTAAGAATCCTTTCATGAGAAGATTTATTTTGAGAAATTTTAAAAAACTTTTATGTAATGCTTACAATAGATGAGTCTCAGTCTCGAAGACCAACCAAAAAAGGTTCAGTACCTGACTGTCGACAGTAACTTTGTGAACGGCACCAACAACACGTTCTCCCTCGACTTTACACTGGAGTCCAACACACACATCCAAGGTCTGTCAAAGGTGTGCGGGGTCAAAGTCGTGGAATTTTACGTCACACAGATCGGTGCGAATGATTCCAACCTCAACACGAACGTAGCCAAGTTCATAGATGTCGTGTGCCCGGAAATACCAACCTCGGGTCAGATCTTAGATGAGAGAAATTCTAAAATTCTTACCAGGGTGCCACTCGAGAGACACTTTTCCGGTGGAACCAATAATATTCTCATCAGGGACAAACAATGGAAACCGTTTCAAAGAAAAATTAATTTTTTCAATCCCATATCCATCAAGAAACTAAACTTTCAACTTTATGAATACCAAGACGATGGTGACTATCTCTTACTCAACCCACTATGTAAGTGGCACATGATACTGGAGATACACACCATTGACGTGAAACAAAAACCAAAAGACAAGGAGGCACAAATCCTCGTCGCGCTCGAAAAACTTCTCAACAAGATTGATGTCCTCAATGAAAATGTGAGAAAGTTACCGGAGAAACCACCGGAGACCGAGAGGAAAAAATACCCCTTCAGTTACCTAGTGTACTTCATCGGAACAATTATCATGTCATACATTCTCTACGTGAACAAATTCTTTGGTGGAACGCCCCAACCCATGATGTGATCAAGCGTTTATATTACGACCGAGACTCAAAGCCGCTATGATAAGAATACATGTGCACGAGACAGAGGAGGACAAAAAAGCAGTGCCACCGGCACCGTATGTCAAAATTTTCTTTTCTTCGTAATCTTCCTCCACCGGACCTTGTGATGTTTCACCATCCTGTTGACCACCATCTTGTTGGATGGAACAGTCCATCTCGATGCCACTACCGACCAAGTTTCCACCAACGTTTACTTCTTGGATACAAAAGTCAAGATTTAAAGCACAATCTGGTCGCTGGTCCGGTATAAACGTGTCAGAAGAATTAGCACAGACCTTCCCGAGACAATGTTTACGAGCATCCAATGCATGCCTCGCGAGTGTCCCAGATTTGCTGTCCGGTAAATCTTTCACAATCAAATCGTGTTCAACTTGTGTAGTGGAACATCCGGCTGCAGACGGGTCCGTCTCGCAAACACCCACAATGTTGTTGTAGCACCTGCACCAGTTGTCTTTCTTATTGTCGGCGCAAAATTCACCTGCAAGTTGTTCATACATGCTAGTACCAATCGTAGTGGCGTCACACGTCCTGTCAGACTTGATCCTACCATTTGCAACGCAGAAGGGCCCGACGACCTCCGGTTTTCGATCTCTACATTTGGTACCTACGGCAACGTAGTTTGCATTTTCCGGATCGTCGCACTTTGCAATTTCCGCCTGGTAAGCTTCATTTAGTGCAGCCGCAACTTTCGCTGCTACGGATGACATATACTATATTTCAATAAATTTTATTCGTCATTTTGGGATGCACGAAGATCTAGATCACTTGATCGTCACCGGTGACGTCACCGGGCTACTCACGCTCCGGCGCACGAGGGGGTGGGCGGGCGTGTACGAACGTACCCTCTTCCACCGTCACTGGCGACTCCTCTATTGGCTGTATGAACAAGGCTGCGCGGAGCCGGACGATCCGTACCTGGTGATCTCCGTGATCGAGCAACTCGAGGACGTCTTTGACCAGGATCTCGCCATGTGCCTCAAGGTGATCACGGAACACAAACAGAGAAGACCTAGGTCACAGAAGAGACCGGTGCACTGGAAGGCGAGGTACGCGCGATGCCTGGAAGACGACACCCACCCACGGGGGATCTTCGTGTCAAAATAATGTACAAGTATAACAGGATGTCAACACCCCTGCCCGTTGTAAACTACGCGCGCTTGTCAAGAATAGAGGCACCGGAGACACCAAAGTTTCAGATGAATTTAAATAACATATGTATAATCGTTATATGCTTATCAGCTCTTGGTCTTTACAAACGCTACAAAGATATCAGTCATAAGCGTGAACAATTGAATGCTTTAACGCTTTAGCCGGTTCGAGGTAGATGTCACGCTTCATGAGTCTGTCCAACTTTTTGTCCGGGATGGTGGTCTTCGTCTTGTAGACGTTCCGGATCATCTTCATGAATTTCTCACACGTCTTCATCTCGTCCTTCATCTCCTCGTACTTGCCCCACATGCCACTGCTAAGCTGGTGGATCAAGAGGTAGGCATTCTTAGCGATCCGTCTCTCCCGTCCACCGAGGAGCATGAACGTCGCCGCGCTGCAGCACGCACCTTGGGCGATGGTGACCACCCGGACGCGACTTTTTTCCAGAAGGTTCATCAGACTGAAACCACAGAAGAGATCTCCGCCCTCGGAACAGATGTTCACTCGAACTTCCGGTTCGTAGTTCAGGATCTCAGCGGAAATTTTCAACAATTGCTGCTCAACCCTCTTAAATTTTTCCACGAATTCAAGAGTGTTCTCGTTGTTGATCTCACCGTAGTAGAACATCTCATTGCCGATGACCTTGACGACCTCGACCTCTTCTTCTTCAGATTCGTGATTTCCGTTAAGTACCAGCATCCTTCAGTTTCTTCTTAACATAAGATACGTCCCTTGGCTTTAATTTAGACATCAAACACAAATGGTTCATCACGTCGAAAGATTGGGGGGAAATTTTGTAGGAGAGGAGGGGGTCTATGTTTTTAAGGGAAGCGTACTTTTGGAGAAGACAAAGTTCATCGTTTGAGAGGCGCACCTGGACCCCGGAAAAATTCGAGATGTCTTTGATCTTCTGCGCGCGCATACGCATGTTTCCGTGCTTCGTCCAACTGCTACCGGGTTTTATTTTTTCCTTCTTCAAGGGCATGCCCATGTAGTGTTTGGGAATACGCAAAGCCGCGTTCACAAAGTAAGGCATCAACTCCCACGTGCCCTCGTGGTACATCACGGTGTCGAACAAGTCCGACTCGCTGAAACTTTTCGCCAACTTGACCATGTTCACCCCGGGTGAATACAGGTAGTTGTTGGAAAACACGTCCCACATGTGTCCGTGCTCGTAGACGTAGTCGAGATTGTATTGACTCTCGACGTTGGAAAGTAAATCGTGAATAATTTCTTTGGGTGACAAAAACAAATCGTGAATGTCGAACCCGTCGTTGTATGTCAGAAAGTTCCGGATGTTCCCTTTGCTTCGCAACGCCGCGTCCATGCTGAACTTTGTTGGGGTCAAGAGCGCCAACCGGTCCGGGGGATGCGGGGGGATGATGATGTTTGAAAAGTTTGGGAGCATGAACATCTTGTTCGAAGTCACCACCAGGGACCCTTTGCGGGTGAGGCGCTCCCCACCGGACACCCTCTCCACCAAGGTTTTAAACTCACTGTCGTAATCGTCCAACACCAAATGTTTGTCACTGTTCCGGATCAAATCTAAAAAATTATTCTTCGACTTCACGTGCTCCGGTAACAGCTCGACGCATCCCCCGTCACACATGAGTTGATTGACCACGTAGGTCTTCCCGACCCCGGTAGCACCCGTGATGAACACATTCTTCCCTTCGGACAGGAGCGACTTCAGACGCTCGATGATCTGGGTGTGAAGGTTCACGTCGTCCACCGATTCTTTTTTTTCCTCGACGATTTTAATGAAAGCCTCCATCGATCTTACTAATCAGGCGATAGATATGATGCTGAAAAATGACGCACTCAACGAGAGAGTAATTACACCATTAAAGAAAAAATTATTTCCCTTTGTTGCGTGCGTGGGACTTTTTAATATGATATTGCTTGTACTCCTTATTTACATCGCGTCAAATCTTCCGGGGAGTTTACAAAATAATGTCACCCTAACGTAAGTGGAAAATGTCTTCAGTTGTATCGATCGGTGAAAAAGTTCCAACCGAGGTTAAGAATTGGCATGCCCAGGAAGAAATCATTCTCAAGCACTTCGCAGAGCAAGCAGCGTGCTACCGGTACATTCACTTTCAAAGTTTTTTAGAATACAAGAAATACAATCAAAGAGCGACCCTTCCGGTGATCATCCTCAGCACCGTGACCGGTACGGCGTCCTTCGCCATGGAAAGTTTTCCGGAAGAACTCCGCCCGGTGGCGTCCCAATCCATCGGTGCGATGAACTTGATCGCCGGTCTCATCGCCACGATCTCCACCTTTCTCAAGTTGGCTGAGAACACCCAAGCCCACAAGCAGGCGGCGTACAATTTTGGTAAGTTCAGCAGAAAGATCCGTCTCCAACTGAGTTTACCCCTCAAGGACAGGGAGAAGGACGGTGCGGTCATGATCGACGAGTGTCGCGCAGAATACGACAGGCTCCTCGAAGAGGCGCCGGACATTACCAGGAAACAGTTGGAAGCCTTCGAGTACACCTTCCCGGGCAACGAACTTTACAAACCAGAGATCCTCCAACTTCACCCGGTGAAGAGGTACGGTGGCATCAGGGAGTTCAAGATCATGAACGCCCTCAAGTACATCGTCGGTGATTCACCCGAGAAAAAGAGACTCAAGAGGGAACTCGAACAAATCAGAAAGGCTGGGGAAGGATACACCACCGCCTACAAACAAACCACCATGCTCAAGAGAAACATCTTCAAGAAGCAGACCAAAGAAATCTACCCGGTGACGCCCGTCGCCTCCGACGACGAGGAAGATGACGATTTGGACTCCGTCGTGATTGAAAATCCCGTCGAAGAAGAATTCGAGGAAGAGGAAGAAGTCGTCGAGGGAGAAGAACAAAAATAATTTCTGAAAGAAATGTAGTATGGACAACGTGATCTTTTGGCTCCACGCCCTGTTGTTCTTCCTCCTGCTGGCGATGCCGTTCATCAACGATCAGTACTACCTAGAGTTCTACAGCATCCTCGTGCCGTTCATCTTCTTCCACTGGAGCGTGAACGACGACACGTGTGCCCTCACCCTCTTGGAACAAAAAGTCACCGGAAAACACAAAGACGAAACCTTCTTCGGAAGACTCATGGGGGGAATCTACAAGATGGAAGACAACGACGCGAACAACTTGTTCAAATCCATCATGTTCTTCCTGTGGATGTTCGTCCAGTACCGGCTGGACAGGTTTGAACTGCTCTTCAAAGACTTGAACACGCTCACACGTGTGGTCATGTAGACTGAGGACACATCGGACACCGGTGAAGCCGTGGGAAACACAGGGAGGCGCACACAAAGTGTTCACACTTTCTAAACTTGACACACCTTCTCTCCGTGGAACACACCGGGCACACCAAGTCCTCCCTAAATTCCAAGACTTGATTTTCAAATCTCCAAAAACATTTCGAACACACTTTTAATCTCGGGTCCTTCGTCTTGTGACACACGTCAAAGTTTGGACACTTTGTTCCTTTTTTACATGTCTTGTTCATCATGTAAAAAGGGATCTCTCTAAAACTTTAATTCTTGCATGAGTTGTTTGCCAATGTTGTACGTTGAAGAAGAACTGCAACAGCAGAGGATGAGGGTCAGGAACATCATAGGCGGAGTCTTCACCGGTGACCCCATCAAACTTCTCGCCATGAAGGTGACACAGAGACAAGAAACGATCTGACTCGCGAGACCAGTCAGCGCCATTGTGGTATGTACAATAAACCTAGAAAAAATTGTCGGTCCGGTACATCTTCACGTCGTACTCACCCGCCTTTCCTAAGACCGTGACCTTCTCCTGACCGTACAACTCCTGGCACCCAATGTCTTCCATGCAGTCCCGCCCGTCGTGTCCTACTGGAACCGGATACAGTTGTTCCCCGTCCGTGACCGTGTAGTAGTGGTACCGGTCGCGTCTGCCGTTTACCTCCTTGCCGTAGAGGGGCATGGTCTCACCGGCGTCGCCCAAGAGGACACCCATCTGCTGCATGTGTCCTGGCTTGTATTTCTTGATCGGGGGTCCGCGGAACTCGGGTTCCCGGCGGGCGTCGTGAACTTCTACCGGGTACGCCACCGGAACCTCCACTTGTTCGACCTCGACTTCGACCCGGGGATTTTTCAGTAACCACACCACGGCGATGAGGAGGACGGCAACACCCATCGATAACAACTGAATCTTTTGTTTGTTCTTCATACAATTACACACGAAAATTTCTGTATTTTTTATGATTCATCAAAGTTTATTTTGTATTTTATTAATATCAGAATTATTCATCAAACCTTGGTTCTTATAATTGTTCATTAGACGAACCCTGATAGTAGAGGGGCTATTTTTAAGTTTATTGAAAATTTTATTTATGATATATGGCTTCATATTACGAATTATAACATTCACATCATTTCGTGAAACATTGGAAGGAAGATTAGTTTTTATTTTATTCACAGTATTTTGTAAATTATTCAATGTTGAATTTTGTAAACGAGCACGGATGTTACGCAAATAAACATTCTTATTAACAATGTTACTGCTTGTCAATTTACGAACATTAAAAATGTTAAATTTGCCACCATGAAGACGACCAATATTTCTACCCCTCATATATTTGATTATAAAATTCTTATTGTATAATCTTCTCAATTCAAAATCATTATTTTTATTTTTTAAATTTGAGGGGATGTTTATATAAACTCTTTTCTCATTATTAATATTAGAAATCTTATTTGTGGTTGAACCCACTTGATTGAACAGTTCTGTATTTTTAGTTACTCTCCTTACAGAAAAATATCTATAAAATTCTAAACCACTCCTAAATATTATAGGATAATCACCATGTATTTCTGTATTTCGCAATTTTTTTATACTCTTAGGTAAGGAGGTAATTGGAGTACCGTACAACAACAATTTCTTGAGTTGTGTCAAGTTGCCAAAACTTGGGGGAAGGGAGGTCAATTTGGGGTTTAGTCCCAAATTAAAGTATTCAAGGTTTGTAAGTTTTCCAATACTTGGGGGAAGGGAGGTCAATTTGTTATTAAACAAAGTAAGTTTCTCAAGTTTTGTAAGTTTTCCAATACTCTCTGGAAGGGAGGTCAATCTGCCATCTTTCAAATTAAGTTCTTCAAGGTTTGTAAGTTTTCCAATACTCTCAGGTAAGGAGGACAGCATAGCAACTTTCAAAAATTTAAGTTTTGTAAGTTTCACAATTTCCGGTGGAAAGACACGAGTCGCCAAGACAAGTTCCGTTGTTGTATTAATGTTGTAGCGTTCACCCTTTATCATTACACTATTTCTGTTATTGTTGGGCATGTCTAATCTAATATCTAATAATAACAAGGATTTATTTTTTATTTTTTGGGGGAATGTACGACTTGTGCGCAGACCCAAACTTTCGTGAAGTTTCCTGATGTTTTCATCATTTCTGTATTTTTTGACGTCACTCCGCGACGCACGATGACAGTACCGGAGACTTGGAGCGCTTACGTGGTCCGGGCGATAGACAGGCACGACCTAGACGCGCTAGACCCCCTCATACACAGCGAGATCGCAGACCGGCGCCGGATCGAAAGGCTTCCTAGACTTTACTACGAAGCCTTTCGTGAAAGATCTGCGACCCCGGAACTTTTCAGCCAGATCTACGAAGCCGTGAAAGAAAATCCGGTGGCGCGCGAGAGACTGTCTTATTACGTTTCGGGATGCGGTTCACACTCTCTGTGGCAAAGAACACTGAAAGAACACTACTTCGAACTCGCTCAAGTCATGTTTGACACCTTCAGTGAAGAGATCGGCGAAGACTTTGACGTAAGAGAGGGGTTGAACGAAATAGTGTTCGCTGCGGCGGAGACCGGTGGCGAAGTCAACTTGGAAGCCCTCGAATTTTTGTGTATGCTACCCATCGGAAAAGATACTTTGATAGACATCACTGTTGATACACTGTACTTTATGTTGGAAAGTGAAGATCTAGAGCTGGATGAAACTACGGGACAACTCTCGAGATATGGCGTGCAAATGCACAGTTCGTGGAAGAGGGTCGTGGACTGGCTGGTGGCAGCCGGGTGGACCCCACACGATGTGGGTTCACAGGAAGAGACGGATTTCAGGATGAGGTATAACCAAAATCCCGTCCAGTCACTCATGTGCTACATAGATGAAAAAGTTCAGCCGTACCTACCGGACGGTGTTTACCTCGAGTTGTCGACGCACATGAAAAAATTATATGAGTCATGTATTATATTATAATCAATGGTCTCCACCAGCTCCACCAGATCCCAAAAGAGAAAGACTAATTCAAAATACAATATGTATGGCATAACAAATCTTAATGCCACGAAACTCAATTTAAATAATAAGGGTCTCACACAAATTCCAGATTTTGTCTTCTCCATGAAAAATTTGAAGTATCTTATCCTTACTAGGAACGACCTCACGTCGTTGCCGGCGGAAATCGCCCAATTGAGAAATTTGAAGCACCTTTACCTCAATTCTAACAAACTAACGTCCCTACCGACCGAGATCGGACGTTTAACAAATTTGACTATTCTCAATCTCGACGATAATCGGCTCATGTATTTGCCTGAGAGTATAGGGAACTTAAAAAATCTGACTGTTCTCTCGCTCAATAAGAATCGACTCACATCTTTGCCTGAGAGTATCGGAAAGTTGAGAAATCTCAGAACGCTTACCCTCGGTCGCGTCAGATTAACCTCCTCGTTGCCTCAAAGTTTCGAAAATCTATCAGACAAATTAGAAGTCAATTCTGGTACAAAACAGAATTTTATGAAGAAGTATAGACGTGTCATCAATAAGAATACTGAGCTGTTTAATGCCGGTGTCTACCTAACAAACGACATCCCTCGTTTTAAACGATACTACATAGATAAGCCATCGAATGTGAAAACCAACGGGACCCTGCGAAGGGTGTACAACGTGAATGGTCTGGCCCAATTATTTAAGATTAAAAAGAAGACCAAACTCCATGGAGACTTTTTTACAATAAACAATATCAAACGCATCAATAACAAAAACTTCAATTTACAACGCATCCGTGTGCGTCTTCTCAACACACCGCTCATCAATATGAGAGCCACCATCGAAGGGGTCAAGAACAAGTTGCCACCTAATGTGTCTCGCACAGATGTGAACAATATGGTACGTAGGCTCAAACCTCTGATGTTGAATAAGATTCGAAACCGATTGAGAACGACCCCCACCAATCAGAGACAGGCACTCCTTAACAAGTTCAAAAGGGATGGATTGATAAATAAGAATAATAATCTCACTGTGTAAAAATTATATGAGTCGTACTGATACCCTTCCTGCTTTGAGTGTGCCGACGTTGCGTATTTTGGAACTGAGTCGCATCATAACCACCAATAAGATGAAACAGAAGGAGGAGCACAGGAGTGACAGGATTGCCATTCCACTCGCGGGTTTAGACTTTGGACGGGGACGCGGTTCGGGTGCCGGTGACGGACCGTTCATGTTTTTTATACTGTATCAGAGGGATTTTAATTTCTTCATCTTCCAAGTGTACCCGGAGTACCCCTCCTTGTTCCACACCCCGGTAAAATCCAAATCCACCTGCACAGACGCGCCCCGTTCGAGAGCCTGTATGGGAATCCCACCCTCCACCTCACACATCACCCTCCGGTAACGATAAGGGACCTTCACCGTGAGCACCCTACCCTCGAGTGGATTGTCGAACTTTGGGAAACGCACGAGATACGCCTTGGACTCTTGAAACCGGCGAACCACTTCCGCACCCTTGTCGTCGAGGGTGATCCGGATGTACCACTTATCATTGTGTTCGTACATAGGTTGATAAACATCGGCGGTAAAAGTTACCGACCTCATCTTTTCCTTCTCAATACGAGGATTAAAACTATAAGTACCGTTAAAAACAAAACGTGCGTGAGGAGCACCGGTGACAGGGGACGACGCGTGCCGAAGGTTTCGTGACAGAAAAGACGGGAGACCTCCACGGCGGTCTCGATGGACGCGAACGGCGTCGCGTGCGGGGACATCATCCCACACAGGGCAACCTTGGAGGATTTCCCCCAAAACGGTACCTGACCGAGGGGAGACAACACGCCACTCGATTGGGAGAAGGACCACTCCTTCCCGTTCCAGTGACACCCCCACGCGATCCGGGCACCGTAGGGTTTAGGAAGTTTTAGTTGGGAAATGACCTCTTCGAAAATTCGTTCCGGTGGGGTCGTCTCGATCTCCCGGGTGATTTTGGGAATCACGCACGACACCGTGTGCCCGTCGGAGAGGACCGCCGGGATGATTTTCCACGAAGTTCCTATGGTGGATTCGTACATGTCCATGGGCGCCACCGGGTGGTCGTAGTCGAGAAGGACGTTCAGGGCGCCGTACGTGCTCGCGACCAATTTCTTGGTCACCTTACCCCAATTATCCTTGACGAGGCTGCGCGCCGGGGTGTGATCGACACACAAAACGAGGACGCCGTCGTCGCACACCGGAGACATTCCGGTGAACTTCGCGGTGAACCCATCTTCGGTGTAGTCCACCTCCTCCAACTCGGTGTTGAACTTGAACTCCACCCCTTCCCTCTCGAGGGCTCGTTGCATGTGGTCACACATGACTTTTCCGGAGACCCTCTGGGTGTATTGGGTGCTCAGAGCCACGTAATCGAAACTCTTGACGAACTCGTACGCGGTCATCCGGGTCCAATCCACCCCATCCATGATGAGCGGAAAATTCGAGAGCACCTCTTCTCCGCCCGGTGACAGCGCACCGACCGCGTCCTTCAGGACGATCTTCTTGTACTTTTCCGGTTGGGAGAGCACCCTCACGGACAGGGACGCCAACGCGAGGTAGTCCCTCGGCTTCAACCTTGAGAGGACCGCCTTGTTGAAACTTCCATCGCTCTTCTCAAACATCTCGTGCCAATCCACGCCCATCTCACTGAACAAACTCTTCGTGTTAACGTACGCGCCGTCGAAAACAATCCGATGTGAGTGCAAGTCTCTTTCACCTTCCGTGGGTTCCCACCAGGACCCACCGGCGGAAGGCTTTTTGTCGTAAACAATCACATCGTGTGCTGTGTTTCGGGCGATCTCCCACGCGAGGGACATCCCCGTCGGTCCTGCGCCCACAACGTGCACGCGCATCTCTTATATAAACCCAGATTTCTTTTTCTCTTCCGGGGATTTCATGGCGTAGATGATGATCAAGAACAAGAGGGTTGACAACAGGGCGTTCTCGATGTCACCGCCCGTGGATTGCAAGGCGATGAGGAAAATGGATAAGAATCTGAACCACGTTCTGTTGAACAACTTCTCGAGCCTGGACGGGATGGGGATGGCGTTACCAGTGAACACTCCTTGGTAGATGCCCAATACGGCGAAGATGACGGGCAACTTGATGATTGGTTCTAAACTTCGGGAGAAATACACCCACCTAGGGTCATCTTCCGTCGCCGCCTTCGTGACTACCTTGACGGTATTGGAATTCACAATATCAGCGAGGGCGCGGGTGAACGTGGTGCCCTGTGGGGTTTTTTTTGAGCGCATGAGTTTAACTGCCATGGAGTTGCGTGTTAACATGTGCTGAGAAAATTTATTCAACTATGTTAAGGTTGATGCATGTCAGTGCAAGTAAAATAAATTTGAACATTCCCAACCGGAGAAAGTTCAAGACTTGGAAGTTCGCGACCAAGTTCCTGTACAAAAACGCCACGACACAAGACAAGTCACAACTCGGTAAGTGGACGAAATCACAACTTGTGGACCTCGGTCCGACGTTCATGAAAGTAGGACAGTTCATTTCGACGAGAGGCGACCTGTATCCACAAGAATTTGTGAAAGAGTTAGAATCTCTTCAAGACGACGTCCCTCCCGTGGAGATAGACACCTCGGTTGTGCCACTGGAAAATTTCAAACATTTCGACCCGGTGCCATTCAAGTCAGCCACCATCGGACAGGTGCACAGGGCGGAGCTGAAGAGTGGTCAGAAAGTCGTCGTCAAGGTGAAGAGACCGAGGATCTATGACATCATCAAGGAGGACACCGACACCATCGTCGAGATTGTCAACTTCTTGGAGATGATTGGTCTGGACACGGGCACCGGAAACGGGTACATCCTCCAAGAAGCCATCGAAAATCTCCTCTCGGAGACGGATTACGTGAATGAGATGCAGAACGGGATCAAGTTTAAGGAGAGTTTCAAAGATTGTGCATGGGTGCAAATTCCGGAGATGTACGAGGAGTTCTGCACCCCGGAGGTGCTCGTGATGGAGTACGTGGAATCCGAGAAACTCACGGAGATCCACCGGAGTGGGGTGAACAAGAAGAAGGTGTGCGAAGCCCTGATCAAATCTTACGTCAAGCAAACCATGGAGTTCGGGTTCTTCCACGCCGACCCACACCCCGGAAACGTCGGGTTCAACGGCAACCTCGTCTACTACGACTTCGGGTTGGTCGTGCCCATCACTGAAGAACTCCGGGATGGATTCATGGAACTCCTCGTGCACGTCGTGTCGAGGGACACCAAGTCCATCGTGGAGACCCTCACCCGGTTGAAGATCATCATCCCGACCACGGACATCGCGGACCTGGAAATCTTTTTCGAATCCATTCTGGGATACATGGAAAAGTTGGACGCCCGAAACTTTACCGATGAGCTCATGCAAGACGAACTCATGATGAACCTCGCCAAGGAGAAGCCCTTCATCATCCCGTCCTCCTTCATCTATCTCGCGAAAACGTTTAGCACGGTGGAGGGGTTGTGTTTGAAACTCGATCCGGACTTTAATTATTTTACATACCTCGAACCTATCATACAAGAAAAAGTCACGAAGAGCGTGGACGTCAAAGGCATGGTGATGTCCACGGTGGAGATGCCCCTCCGGATCAAAAACATGAGCACGGCTATTCTGAGTTTGGAGAAATCCAGAGCAGCCGTGAAACGCAGCCTCAAGAAAACGAGGCGGGAGATACGGTTTGCGCAGTATAGTATTTTGTGTGCCCTCTTAGCCACTGAACAAGACAATAAGTACTTGTGCGCACTGTTTGCCTTAGCAGCGATTTGGTTCACTATTACGGCTCGAAAAAGTCGATAGACTTGGACGGGTCAAATTGGTAATCGTCGTCATCGAAAAATTCCCGGTGCTCGCGAAACAACTCTTTCGATCGTCTCTCCTCTTCCCGGCAGATCTCACCGATCTTTTCTGCCATACGTCGGAGATCGTCGCGCCTCTCGTCTGCGAGTTTTCGACCGAACTTTCGCAGACGCTTGCGCATCTTCTTCTTCCCGGCGACGACCGGGCGGGCTTTCACTTGACACTGTGACAAAGTTAACGACAACATTTCTTGATCTATAGTATACGCGTATCTTTAAATGAGGTGCCCGAAGTGTTCGAAGAAAACTTCAATCTCCGAAGCCACCGAGTGCAAGTGGTGCAAGAAAGAATTTTGCATGTATTGTCTGTTACCGGAAAAACACGACTGTTCCCAACTCGAAAAGATCAAAGAACAAAAAAAACTTTTACTCGGAGAACAACTGATCAAGATTGAAAAAAATAAAATTAATTTCTAATCCTATTGTAATGCAGTTGATCATACTCACCTTGCTATGCTTCGTCTTGAGCTTCGTCGCAGGCGCGGTGGGGTGGAAATACACCGAACCTACCGCCGCTGAAGGTCCGACCGGTCCGCTGAAGACTGTCACGATCACAGAGGAAGGGATCGCCATGGAAAACATGCGAAGAAAGGTGCGATCGGAATACGTAAGCATGCCCAGAGTAGATCTGTGTTACAACCCGGATGTGAGCGCTCCGGAGTACTGCACCCTTCACGACAAGGAGACCGGGTTCGCCTACGTGTACGACGTCGCCTCCGGTGCGCTTCCGAGGCTGTACGAGAAGTGCCCCGGGGGCGGACACGGGTGCTGGTTCACGGAGAAGTACGACGGGTACGGAAGCATCGTCGCCATAGAGAACTCGAAGGGCGAGGGTCTACTGGAAAAGATGGCGAAGGACGTGTGGTCCGGCAACTGGGACATCGCCCCATTCAAGGAGGGGAAGACCTATAAGTTTGATAAGGGACAACTCATGGAAATCAGAGGGGACGAAGAAGTGGTCGTCACGGTGCAAGACATGCCTAGATCCGCGTACTTTATACAACTCCTCATTAACATGGAGGAAGCCGGGTGGGACAAGCCGGACAAGTTTAAATTTGAAATCAGAAACGCCCAAGACCTCTCCCCGTACAACATGATCCCGATCGTGTCCGAACCGGAACCCGAACCCGAACCGGTTCCATCGCCGCCGTCGCCGACCGATGTCGACTGCACGTGGACCGGGGTGATGAGCAGCGTGGACGTGGAGGACAAGGGGGATTTCAAGGAGTTCAAAGCGACTTACGACATCACGAAGGACACCGAACAGAGAGGCACGGGATTGACGTGTGACGGCGAGATCCCGGTGAAACTCATGACGTACAACAAGAAACCACCGGGAAGATTCAAGGGTAGGGGGAACGAAATTAAGGAAACGTACACCGATGGGGTGAAAGATTCGTCGATTCGAGGCAAAGTCATCGAACGAAGATTCAAGGGTAGGAGGAACGAACGAAATTAAGGAAACGTACACCGATGGGGTGAAAGATTCGTCGATTCGAAGCAAAGTCATCGAACGAAAGAGATTTTAAATTTAAAAAAATACATCGTTAATAAAAGAACAACAATGAATGCGATAAAAAAAATTATGTCATTGATTGATAAAAATTCTCAGGTCCTTCCCGAAGGCGATTACCTCGAGATATGTCAAGCGCTGAAAGAGGCGTACCAAGACCCGTCGAAGCCGGCACCGATCTTCCGCGAAACGGTCATGGATGATCTCGGGGAAGACGACGATAGCACCAGTTACTTTACCGAGTATTACAACGATTACGCATTTAGCATAGAGTGCGACTACAACAACACACAGATCGAGATATTAAAGAAAATGTGTGCGGACATGAAACCCCTGTCGTACGCGACGGCAACGATCAAAGATCTGGCGATCCGGCACTACTGCTCGATCAACCACATACACGACATAGAGCTCACGGAGGAGGGACTGCAACGATACTTGGAAGAAACCGGTAACGTCCTCAGTGCCACGCACGAAAAACAGGGATTCAAACCCGCCGTCAGGCAGATGTACAAATCCTTTCTCGTCTTGGAAAACACTTTCCGGGAAGAGTGTGTGGAGGCGTTCAAGAATAAAATTAGGGAAATTAAAATCTGTATGTAATTGTAAAACATGAACGCCCAGACAAACTTAGTCGTGAACCAAAGTTTCAAACCACCGAAAAAGCCGAACATGAAGGTGCTCGCCGGCGGTGTCGTCTTCGCCATCGTTTTGTGCTCCCTCGTGTTCTACTTCGCCGCGCCAAAGAAGAAGAACGACTTTGACTCCAAGTTTGCGAACGAGAGTTTCGCGAGAGAAGAATCGAGCGCAGACATGAAGAGCGACATCACGGTGACGATGTGAAAACTGATATAAAGTTCTTAGGCGAGTAAAGAAATAATGAACGTCGGAATTTTGACCACCGGGGTGATCTGCCCCGGCGTGAACTCGGTGATCACTGAGATCACCCACCGGGAACGCTTGAGGGGCAACAAAGTCCACGGTTACTCAGACGGTTGGTACGGTCTCAACCACGACATCCGGGATCCACTCGTCCACGAAGACTTAAGTTACGAAGCCGGTTCCGCCCTGTACACCTCGGATGAGTCCGTCTTGAACCTCGAGTTCGCAGCAAAGCAAATCCGGAGACTCGACAAGTTGTACACAATTTCTGATTTTGAAAATTTTGAAGGGTCGCAACAGGTGGTTGACAACTTCCGAAACGACACCAACGTGATTTGCATCGCGAAGAGTCTCAAGAGCGACGTTTCGTTCGGCTTCCAGAGCGTCGTCAACGAGTACAAAAACGTGATCGCGAGGGCGAAGCAGCACGCCAAGACGACGAAGCGAGTGGCGTACGTCGAAATCGATGGATGCGAAATGGCGCGCCGCGTGGCGTGCACGTGCAATCACATGGTGGACGCGATCATCACCCCGGAAACGCTGGAAAACCAGCAGTTCGACGTCGAACACGCCTACGCCATGAACGCCCACGCCGTCGTCATCACGGACACGGCGTCGTGCACCGAGAGACTCTTTATCATGGAGGACATGAAGAAGAATTTCGGGATCGAATCAGAAGTCTTCAGCCCGGGTGTCTTGTGTCAGTACGTACCCCCGTGTCCGTACGACTGTTTCCTTTCAAGCAAGACGGCGAGGGAGGTCGTGGAGATGTCCACACAGAGGAGAAACTTTGTGAAACTCGTGAATAAAATTAATTTTCTGTAGGTATATTATAATTACAATGTACCTCAACGCTGCTAGTCCGGTTCCGGCTCTCCTCATGTCCCTCATCGGCGCCGCGGGTGTGGTCACCCACAAGAACGTCAACTACAATCCGAAGCTCGAGGCGCGTCTTCGTACGCCGCTCGCCGCGGGTATCATCAGCCTGCTCCTCACGCGCACCAGCGCTGTGACCGAGCCACCGGCTGCCTTGAAGCGTGTGATGGCGTCCACCCCAGCCCGAGTCTTCCTCGTGCTCCTCCTCTCCTTCTTGGCGTCTCCGGACATCGAGAACGCCGTTTTCTTGTCCATCCTCTTCTTGGGCTTGTTGCAACTCATGCGCAGCCGCGAGGAACGCAAGAGACACCCGTTCGTGTTGTAAATCACCAGCCCTCTCTGAGAGTGGTGGAGTGGACGTCCGGATACTGTCTTGAGAAGAATTCACCCTTCCCGTGGTCGCTGTGACCTATCGTGCTTCCACCGGATCGGTCGATGGAGATGCAGTGGCGCATGTCCTTGTAAAAAATTCGCGCACCGCGCGCAATCAAGTCTTCGTGCTTGTTGTCAACGTGATTGTTCATCGGGTAAAAATACTGATGGTACTTTAACATGTTGTCCACGTGCACCAAGTAACACTTCATGGAACTGATCCACCGGACTTTTTCGAGGGTTCCCCTCTTCCCGGAAGACATTCGAGAAATGCAATGGAAAAAAACAACCTCGAAATCGTCCCCGAGTTCCCGGATGACTTCCTCGACCTCGTCGAAAATTTGGTCGTCGTCGATGACGACGTTGTCCTCGAACACGAGGGCGTACTTGACCCCTTGTTTCTTCGCCAACTCTTGAATCTTGAGATGTCCCACCATCGCACCGATGGCACCCAGGTTGAAATAGGTGATGTCCGGTCGCTCCACGGTGGGATCGTAGTGCATCTCCAAGGCTTTTTCCATGTACACCGGGTCCACCAAGTGCTCGTATTGCCTCGCCCCTTCCACCGTCCTCGTGTTCACCCCGTGGATCACCTCCAACGGCACGGTGTGGTTAAAGTTCTCCATGAAAACGTTCTGCCTCTGCTTGGACTCCGGTAACGTCAACACGTACGACTTGTAGTTCAAACGCTTGTGCGCTCGAAATCGGGTGATGAAGAACACTAAGACGAGCAAGATGACGATGGACGTCCACATCTCTACTGTACGCGCACAAAATTTATGACGTCGTCAAGTCACACGCCTTTCCACCGGTGTCGTAGTTTTCGTTGTTCGAACCCATGGCGACCCTGTTTTGGTTGACGTACGCCTTCGGTGTCACGAATTTCCCCACGTCATGGGTCTTCAAGTAGTTGGAGAGGGTGTGGTCGTTCCGGTTGTTCCAAAACGTCGGACGTTCCCTCGTCATGAACTCCCGGAGGAAACTTCCCTTCAAAACGAGCGCGTGGTTGCACAAAAGTTGCACATCCTGTGGGGCTCTGTACATGTTCTCCGTCTTTTGCTCAAACTTTTTCGCGCAGTTCGCCCAGCAGTAACCCAAGAAGAGGATGTCCGCCTCGAGGGTCTTCTTGAACTCGTTGATGGCGGCGTGGATGAGATCAAGGGACACCATGAACTTGACGTCGTCCTCGAGGACGAGAATGTTGCTGTACCCTTTCGTGTAGGCGTCCCAGTAACACATGAAAAAACTGAGGCACACCGGGAGTTTCGTCATCTTTTTGTACAACATCTTGTTGGACGGGTTGAAGGTCTCACTCATGTTTGAGTAATCTTCCGGGGTGAGATCTTTCGGAGAGATGGCGTGGAAGAGGGTGTACTCACACTTCAACTGTTCGACGACGCCCTTGATGTACTCCAACCGGCTCGGCATGCTTATGACGTACACCATGTCCACCTCACCGTGATCACCCGGACAAAGTTCAAACTTGTTCTTGAACCTCTCGTAGACCGCCGCGGGTGAGTAATCCCTAGAACTCTCCAACGGTACCACCGAGGGTGGACACTCCCGGCGCTGCTTGTTCCACAACTTGACAATCTTGCTGCTGTAGGTGAGGTTTTTGCAAAAGTTATTCGTGTCGTGCCACCCAAACTTTTCACTGTCAAAGTACGGACCCTGTTCGGCGCTCTCAAAGTTTATCCCAGACTTGTCCGATATTTTCATGCTCGCCACGTACGGAACCAAGTAGTCCCCGTTTCCACCGATGATTTTCCGGTAACGCTCGTTAGTCTCCTTGTACTTGGGGTCCTCAAACTCTCGGATGGTCTGATCCATCCACTTGATGAGGAAAGGGTGCTCCTTCGGGGACTTTATGAAAAAGTTTTCCAAACACACCAGTCCCTCCTTGGAAAACCTGTCCGCTTTAAAACAAAAGAATCCTTCCGGTAACCACGTGAGGGCTTGGGTGAAGAAAACGCTCGAGTCGATCCAGATGCCACCGTAGTGTCTCAACAGGTAAAAACGGATGAGGTCCGACTTGTGCGCCTCCGTGTGGGTGATTTCACCGAACCGGAGGAGCGTCCGGAGGGGTATGTATTTGTGCACGTTGAACGAGTTGAGGAAACGGATGTCCGAGATCTGTCCGACTTTTTTCCAGTTCTTGTGACACCTCCTGACCAGTCTGGGTGGCACCGGGTTGTGCCAGTACGTCCACACGGTGTTCTCCGTGATCGGGCGCAAGTCAGGAAACCACACGAGGGCGACCAAAAAAAGAATGAGGAGGATGGGCACCATTAATATTACCGGAGATATATTTTTTTCGTCCGCGCGTCAAATTCGCGATAAAAAGTTTCAGTACATACAATAGTAAAGTGCTCTCGTGGTGTAACGGTCAGCACTTTGGACTTTGAATCCAACAATCCTGGTTCGATTCCAGGCGGGAGCTCCAACCGACCTTAGCTCAGATGGAAGAGCAATGGATTGTAGTGGTACGATATAGACCTCCATGGGTCACCCGTTCGAATCGGGTAGGTCGGAACTTTTTTCCCTCCTAGCTCAATAGGTAGAGCACTCGGCTGTTAACCGAGAGGCAGTGGGATCGAAACCCACGGGGGGAGAACAATAATCTTTTTAAATGTGAGAGTCCCATATTTAAAAAGATTGGACATTAATCAATTTAAGGCTATGACTGGTTGATTAAAAATATGGAGATGTTCATCGGAACCCCGAATGGAAATTTCAACATCGATTTCGACGATTGTTACATCCGGAACCACATGATGTGCGGACGGGTGTACGAGCACCACATCATCAACGACATGTTGAAACCGCATGTGGAAAACGCAAAGTACATCGTCGACGTCGGTGCGAACATCGGGTGCCACTGCGTGTCCTACGCCGGGTTCAGCCCGGAAGCCACCGTGTGGGCTTTCGAACCACAAAAGAAACTGTTCGACATCCTGAAAAAGAACGTCGAACAAAACGGGTACGCCGACCGGTTCCATCTCTTCGACCACGGTCTGGGTCACGAGAGTGCTGAACTCGAACTCAGCAGTCTCGACACGGTCGTGGACGAGCGATGTCAAGGGTGGAACAAGGGTGGCATCGGCATCGGCAAAGGCGGTGAAAAATTACGCATCGAAACTTTGGACTCACTGAACCTTCCGGGTCTCGATTACATCAAGATTGACGTCGAGGGTGCTGAAGGTTTAGTCATCCAGGGTGCTCAGGAGACTATCAAAAAATACAAACCGGTCATCTGCTTCGAACACAACTCACAGACGATCGACCCGTCCGACGTCGGGGTCGAACACGTGCCCACCCCGTTCGAAGAACTAGTCAAGTTGGGTTACAAAACGTTCAAATACCTGGACTGGGAAAACTACCTCGCCCTCACAACTTAGTCGTCACGTTCGACCCGGGCACGTTTTTGTACACCGGAGTGGGATTGTAATTTTTATTGCCACCGTTTGTGTTCGTGAAAATGGCACCCCTCGGGGTTTCGTAAATTCGGTGCTTCTTGGCGTCGAGGTAGTTCGTCGCCCTGTTCTTCGCTTCTTCCCTAAGATTTTCAATCTTTTCCTTCGCCTCCTTCTTCGACTTTTTCACCACAGCCTTTCCGACGCTCTTGGCGGCGCTCTTGGCGACACTCTTCGCGAGCAGGAGGGGCAACACCATATATAGCAAAACTAGAATTTTATTCTGTGTAAAAATTAAGGATGAGTAACAAAAATAATTTGAACAGATTCCTCAACTCACTCGTGGCGAACGGGAACACGAACTGGCTCAACAACTTTCAGTTGAATAACAACAACATCAACCGGTTGATTAGAAACGTGAACAACAGACGACGACCCATGGGTAGCCTCGAACCCAACTTCACACCGTCAAATTCGAATTATCGTGTCGTCAAGAACAGTCGGAGGGTTGCCCGGAAGAACTTCGCCAAGCCCGCCGCGCGCGCGAGGTACCAAACGACCACCAAGTGCACCCACCTCCCGAGACGGGCGATTCAACAGATTGCCAAAAATAGGGGAATCAATGTGCCAAATAACTCATCGTATTACAACTCTAAGAAAGGTAGAACCGTAAAGAAGAGAGGCATCGCCGGTGCCCAACTGTGCAGGATCATCTACGGCAACGACGCCCTCGGCGAGGTCGCCCGCAGGTTGAAGATCCGGAAGACCGTTCCCAGGAGCACGTCCAGCGGTAGAAAGTACAAGAGTGTCGAACAGTTGGAGAAGGAGGTTCGCGCCGAACTCAACAGCCGGAACATCTCCACGAAGTCCTACCGGAACATTCTCAACCGGAACCTCGTTTAAACGTAAAAAAAGTTTTCCGGTGTGGGCATGAAGAGCAGTCCTTTCTGCATGGTGCAGTAAAGTTTGGCGTTCTCCACGCTCGAGTAACTGTATAGGAGCCACCTCTCCCAGAAGAAGCGTTCGTGCACGTCGTGCCAGTCCTCCAGGTTACTGTCTTCCACGAGAAGCATGCCCCGGTGGATTTCCTTTGGATCTTGTTCTGCGAGTAATTTTTCAGGTATCACCGCGCCCCTCTTCAAAAGTTGCGCGCGCATCATCTTCGGGTCTCTGTGTGAGGTGTAATCCCAAACTTTCGTGGAACCAAAGTCCACGGTGAGTTTACCGGGGAGGATCACTCGGTAGCGGTGCACCG
>Ga0255777_10000818_pt1 | contig 29717 bp, 28 predicted proteins | sample 101ome_15_FD_179975 | JGI IMG/M metagenome (GOLD analysis project Ga0255777, IMG submission 179975) | Coastal salt marsh microbial communities from the Groves Creek Marsh, Skidaway Island, Georgia - 101402AT metaG (version 2) | ecosystem: Environmental > Aquatic > Marine > Intertidal zone >... | reverse complement strand
TGAGATTTACATTTGCTGCATTTTTCTTCAATGTATCTATTTTAGGTTTGATTTTATTATTTTTGGAATTTTTAAAAAGAGAGAGATTTAAAAATTTTATTAGTAATTTGACATCCCCATTAATTGAATATTATGAGAAGAAAGATTATAAAAAATTTGCATTAAGAGTATTATTTTGGTTATTTATGATATATTTAGTATTATTAACATTAACATTGATCACTAGAATAAATTTTCTACAACAGACTGTATTTGCCATTGTGGTTGCAGCTAATTTAATTATGGCGAGTGTAGGTTTGACATTAACTACCAGAGTTAGAAAATTTTCTAATTTTGCTCAATCGGAGTTTTTGATCGTTGGGATTTATGTATCGGTGGCTTTAGGAATTGCAACAACAAAATATCTAAAAAGAAATTTCATGTTTATGTATAACATGTTTTCAATATTTGAATTGTTTTTAATTGAGTTATTATTAGCCTTTATAATTACTGGACTAATTGGTGTTTTAACAGAAATATTAATATTTGGACCACTTACAAAAAGGGAGGCAACTCCTTTATCTCTCATGGTTGGATCTATAGGTTTAGGTTTAATAATAAGACAAACTGTACAAGAAATTTATGGGTCAGTACCAAGAACCTCAGCTCCAAAATATCCTGAAATATTTGATCAGATAGGAGAAGGTTTACATGAGTTTGGTCAAATACCTGTCATAGGATGGATTTTTAATTTTATATCAATGCCATTTGCTGAGTCAACAAAATTTTATTTTTTTAATGTAGGTATAATATTTAGAATTTCTAGAGATGAGATATGGGCAATTATAGTTTGTTTTTTCACGTTATATATGTTACAATATATTTTTACAAAAACTACTTTGGGTGTTTCAATGAGAGCTACTGCTGATGATGATGATTTAGCACAGATAACAGGAATTAATACAAAGAGAGTCATTTATTGGACTTGGTTTATTGCTGCAGGAGTGACTGGTATGGCAGGAATTTATTTTTTTGAGGCTTCACAAATTCAACCAGGTAGTGGTTTTATCCAATTGTTATTAATATTTGCAGTAGTAATTTTAGGGGGGTTCGATTCATTTGAAGGTACTGTGATATCAGGTTTCATTATTTCATTTACAATGACAGTGGCAGTGATTTTAAATAGTGAATTAGGAAGATTAGAAAAACAAAATGAATTATTAGATAAAATGGTTTTTTGGTCGACTTCTGGTGATTGGAAGTTGGTAGTTGCTTTCGCCATAATCATTGTTGTTTTGATTTTTAGACCGAGGGGAATATTTGGATTAATAGATCCGAGATCTAAATTATAGGTGATAAATATGGATGAGAAAATTTTATTAGATAGAGATATGAATGTTGAGTTGAGATTCGTTGATAAATATAGAAGTTTAATTCTAGCAATTAGTTTTTCCGTACCTGTTTTATGGATATTTCTTTACCCTGTTTTATTTATGGGTAGTGGAACAAGATACTTCTTGGATACATTTGCGTTTGTATTTCTTTTTGCTGCCATGGCACTTACATTAAATTTAGAAGTAGGATATTTAGGTTTACCAAATTTTGGGAAAGTTGCTTTTGTGATGATTGGAGCATATAGTTACGCTATGTCTAATGTTGCAGGATTGAATATATTTGGAATTGGAGAAATTTTGACGGGATTAATAGTTGCTATGTTAGTGACTGGATTTTCGGGTGTCATTTTAAGTTTACCAACACTAAAATTAAGGGAGGATTATTTTGCCATAGTTACAATTGTTGCTGGAGAAATATTGAGACTAGTAGCAAATAATGAGGAACGCTTAGGGGGTTTCTCTGGATTTCCGGTGACCAATTTTGTATTTGAAGAATTTTCTCCAGATATGACTATGTCAGGTACTAATTTATTCTTTTTAGATTTTATTGTTTTAATATTTTTTACCATATTAGGAGTTTCATTGTATGTTTATAACAAAAATAAATTCAATAATAATTTTGATGTGATAAAAGCTAGAAAAATGGCGATACAAAAATCAATGAATATCCAAGTCTGGGTTGGTTTATTGTTAATATATTTCAACTATAAATTAGTATATCAAGAATTTGCTTCAATTTCATTTGATGTGTTTATTATTGTTCAGCTAATATTATGGTATACTTTAAAATTTTTAATAAACTTTAGTTCCGATAAGAATGACTATCTTGTTTATGGCAGTGTTATATTGTATATTATATTTGGTATTATAAGCCTCTCAACGGGTGATATTTTGAATCCCGGAGATACCAATATTAATAATACAAACTGGTATTTTATGTTATTAACCGGGGGAGTAATGTATGTAGTATATTATGTTATGGAGTTAATTTATCATTCTCCTTTTGGTAGAGCTTTGAGAGCTATAAGGGAGGATGATACTAGTGCATTATCAATTGGAAAAAGTTTATTTGGTTTAAGATTGAGAGGTTTAATATTATCAAATGTGTTGACAGGGTTTGTTGCTGCTTTTTATGCTATGATTTTAAGCAATATCAGTCCGCAAGCATTTCTACCCTTATTGACTTTTCAATTGTATATAATGGTAATAGTTGGGGGAACAGGCAATAACAAAGGTGTCATCTTTGGTTCAGTTTTAATACAAATATTGATACAAGGAACTAGGCGATTGAGTGATGTGAAAATATATTATCCATTTTTTACTAACGAAGATATATTTGGATTTGGGAGGCTAGTAAATCCATTTAATTTAGCATTAATTATAGTTGGAGTAACTTTGATTATATTTTTAATTTATGCACCTGAAGGAATATTTCCTGAAAAGAGGGATAATAATGAAGAGTATCAAGATTTATTATATTTATTGGATGATGAAGCGATTAATAGCAATAAACTATCATTAAAAATTTTGAGTAAATTAGTAAATGTAGATATTAAAAAAATTAGTATGGAGGAATGAAATTATGAAAGAAGAAGGTAAGATTTATGAATTAAATGCAAAGAATGTATACAAATATTTTGGAGGGGTAAAGGCAGTTGATGGTGCAACGGTTATGGTTGAAAAAGGTAAATTAACAGCATTAATAGGACCTAATGGTAGTGGGAAATCAACATTTTATAATGTAATAACTGGTTTTTTACAGTCAGATAAAGATGATACGAAAATATTGTTTAGAGAAGAAAATATTAAAAATTTACCGCCTGAGTCAATTGCAAAAAAAGGTATGGTAAGAACATTTCAACATACTAGGAATTTTCCAAAGATGACCGTTTTAGAAAATATGTTAATTTCTCCCCAAAATCAAATTGGTGAGAGTATGTTTTGGGGGTTATTAGCAAGACCATTATGGAAAATACAAGAAGCAAAATTTGTAAGGAGAGCAAAAGAAATATTAGAATTTTTAGAAATTGATCATGTAATTAATCACCTTGCTGAAGAATTATCAGGGGGCCAACAAAAATTATTAGCAATAGGAAGATTATTAATGGCTCAACCATCACTACTTCTTCTAGACGAGCCAGTAGCAGGGGTAAATCCAACATTGGCAAATAAGATATTTGATAGGATTATTGAGTTAAAGGAGGAAAGAGGGATTGATGTGTTTCTTATAGAACATAATATGGATGTTGTAATGAGTTTTTCCGATGATATTTATGTATTAGCGGATGGTAAAGTAATTGCACATGGTGAGCCAGATAAAATTCAAGAAAATAAGATAGTTTTAGCTGCATATTTAGGTGAAAATCCCGATGATGCCTAGGTGATTTAATTTAGGATGAAATCCTAGTAATGCTTAGGTGTTTTATTGGTTATTAATAATAAATCCAATAAGGAATTAAGAGATCCGGTGAAGAGGATGAATACCTCTGCCACATTAAAATTAAATTTAGAGGTAAAGAAATTATTAGCTGAAGGATATGATATTATAAATTTTGGACTTGGTGAGTCGCCATTTGGTGCACCAATTTCAGTACAAAATGAAATCAAGAAACATGGAGATAAAACATCATATTACCCTAGTGCAGGGATTTATGAATTGAGAGCTCAAATAAAAAAGTTTTATAAGTTTCATCATGATATTATCGTGGATGAAAATCAAATAATCATAGGGCCGGGTAGTAAACAAATAATATTTCAAGCAATGTTAGCGTTAAAATCTTCATGGATATTTATATCACCTTCTTGGGTATCTTATGAAAATCAAGCTAAATTAATTGATAGACCATTTTACAGAATATATACCAAGGAGGAAAATGGTTATATGGTCACTGTAAGTGATATAAAAACTCAATTTGAAAAATATATAAAGGGAACTAACTATGATCAATTAATTATTTTGATAAATTATCCAAATAATCCTACCGGAATGACTTTAAGTGAAAATGAGGTAAAGGAAATTGCTAAATTTGCTAAAGAAAACAATATTTTAATTTTAAGTGATGAGATTTATGCAAACATTACTTATGGAAATAGGAAACATCACTCATTTTATTTGGAATATCCGGAGGGAACAATTGTAACAGGAGGAATTTCTAAAGATAGATCTATGGGAGGTTATAGATTGGGGGTTGGGATTTTACCTAATGATAAAAATTTGATAAATGCATTTAAAGCTATATCTTCAGAAACATATTCTTCAATTGCTGCACCTATACAACATACTGCTATTGTGGGTTATGAGATAAGCGAGGACATAAATAATCATATATATGATTCTACCAACCTACATTCAATGATAGGTGATTATGTATATTATAGATTAGAGAAATCGGGTTATTTCGTTAAAAAAATGGAAGGAAGTTTTTACTGTTTTCCATCATTGGAAAAATATAAAAAGAAAATGAGCGAGAATGGTATTTTTAATTCAAAAGATTTAGAGAGAATTTTACTTGAAGACTATGGTGTTGCCATATTAGGAGGATATGCATTTGCAATGCCAATTGAGAAACTTGTATTTAGACTTGCATATATTGATTATGTTGGAGGAAAAGTGCTATCTGAGTATAGAAAATTAAGAGAAGAAAATTCTAAAAAAATAGATATTGAAATGTTTATAGGAAAGAATTGTCCAAGAATAGTTGAAGGGATGAATAGATTGGAACTGTTTCTTAAGGAAAAGATTTCTTAATGATTAATTATAATATATGTTAATCAAAATGAATTTTGAGAATATAAAATTAATGTTGAGATTAATTGGAATTGGAGATTATGAGTTTATATTAAATAGATATATTGCACCTATTAGTATTGATGAGGTTTATCATAAATGCCCATTGAAAAGTAGAGGGGTAAAAAGAAATGGTAAGCTTACTTTATTAACATCATTGAAATTAAGAGAGGAAAACTCAATGAGAGAATTCAATAGAGGAGATATTTCTGTTAATCCGAGTTCGGGCCAAATTACTATTTATTTACAAGATAATTTTGAAATTAGCCAAAGTGAAAATTATTTGGGGAATATTGGTGAAGAATTAAATTATGAAATGCTACCTACTTCGATGGGGGTATTGATTAAATCTATTTAGAAAGGGGGTTTATTTAATGAAGGATAACGAATTGGAAGAATCAGTTTTTGCAAAAATTAATATTATGTGGATGATATGGTTGATATTTTTATTATATGCAATATTAATACCTAATTTATTTCTACCTGAGGATAATGGATTTTCAAGAGACATCATATTGGCTACTTTTACATTCAATCTTAATTTAGTTGACCCATCAATATTTATGATATTTAGCTTGTTAGGAGTATTGCCGTTAATGTGTGCATCAATTATTTTATTTGATAATAACCAAAAATTGCCAAGCTGGCCATTTCTATTGGCTTCATTGGGAACTGGTGTAATTGGATTATTACCTTACTTAGCTTTGAGAGATCATAATTTAAATGATTATAAAGATAAAAATAATGCATTAATTTTCTTGTTTAAATCAAAAATTCATGTATTTTTTATGAGTATTATAACGATTCCTTTAGTATATTATGGATTAATTAATGGTGATTTTTCTGTATATTTTGAGTATTGGAAAATTAATCCACTCGTCCATGTTATGACAATTGATTTTGTAATTTTTTATCTATTGTTAAATTTTTTAATTTATCAAGAATTGAAAGTATTTAATTTTCAAAAGAGGACTCGATACTTGTTTTTATTACCTATGATTGGTTTTATTTTGTATTTTTATGTGAGAATTGATTTTAATTTAGATAATAATAATTGATTATTAGATAATTAATATATACTTAAATCCATAAAGATTTTTATGGATCCTTTATTGACTAAAGAAATTAAATCAATTTTAGAAGATGTGATTGATCAAAAAATTGGAAATTTAGAAAAAGAAGTAATGGGTATTAAATCAACTATGACGGCACAATATTTGAGTTCAATAGGACGTTTTATGGAAATGGAAGCTGTGGAAACGGTGGATGAGTTTGTGTGTTGTTTTCATGAGGGAGTAGAAGCGAATTGTAAAAACTCATTGAGATCTTGGATTAAAAAGTATACAAATGCATTGGCGATGGGAGATCTATTGGAAGCATTTAGTGTTTTAGAGAGTTTTTTGAATAAAGCAAATAAAAATATCAAAGACACTGAGATGGGGTTAGCATGCAAATCAGATTGGAAAAATATATTAAAAATATTAAATAGACATAAAGAGATTGCTAGAGATATATCAGTTCAATTTTCTGAAAGAAATGTACCAGCAGACATAGGTGAGATCAATTTTAATCCTAATGAAATGTATGATGAAATTGTTTTTCCTTTAAGTCATTCATTGAGAATACAAATTATTCACCAATTAAAATCAGGAACTAAGAGATTTACAAATTTAAAAAATGAATTAAAGGTAAAAAATACAGGTTTACTAGTACACCACCTTAAACCATTAATTGAAGCCAATATTGTGCAACAGGATTTTCAAAAAAGGTATCAATTAACTGATAAAGGTTTGATGATTGTCAAACATTTTTCAAAGATTTTTACAGGAATGCATCCTGAGAATGAAGAGGAAATTACGCTTGGATTTATTGATAAAATGGATTCTCCTAATGTGAAAAAATTACCTGTTTTGAATGATTAATAATCAAATCATATTATCTGAAACTATTTCAAGCAAATCTATGACCTCAAGGTTTGATTGCATATTTTTTGCACCATCTTCTAACATCATAGTACAAAATGGGCAAGATACACCGATTTTATCCGCACCTGTTTCTTCAGCCATAGCAACCCTTGTTTTATTGATTGCTTGAGTTTCTCCTTCTAATTCAAACCATACTCGAGCACCACCAGCTCCACAGCACATTCCTTTTTCTTTATTCATGTCCATTTCCTTGAAAATAATACCTTCAAAATTTTTCAATATTTCACGAGGAGCAGAATATATCCCATTATGTCTACCTAAATAACAGGAGTCATGATATGTAATATTGAGGGGGACTGATGTGTCAAGGACAATTTTCTTTTCTTTGATTAAATCATTAACGAAATCTACAGCATGTTTCACTCTGTAATGACCTCCAAAATCAGGCAGTTCATTGGCTAAATTATTAAAACAATGTGGACAAAAAGTTAAAACATCTTTAAAATTATATGAATTTAATAGATTAACATTTTGATTCATCAGTTGCACAGCTAAGTATTCATTCCCTGATCTCCTTACAGGATCACCAGTACAATTTTCTTCTTTACCTAATATGGCGAAATCAACTCCTGCTTTGTTTAAAATATTCACAAGTGAGGTTGACACTTTTTTAGTTCTATCATCAAAAGAGCCTGCACAACCAACCCAAAAGAGTACATCAGTATCAGGATGATCTTTCATTCGTTTTATATTGAGATCTTGAGCCCATTTATCCCTTTCACTTTTACCTATACCCCACGGATTAGAATTAATTTCAATATTATTGAACATGGTATCCATATTTGGTGGGAGATCTGCTTCAACCATAGCTAAGGTTCTTCTCATATCAATTATTTTATCGATATGATCGATATAAACAGGACAAGCATCTAAACATGCTCCGCACGTAGTGCATGCCCATAAAGTTTCCTTGGGAACAACATCTCCGATTAGAGTACTTGTGGGGTTGAAATCGGATTGACTATTTTCATATTCATATGAAGTTTTTTCTAATAAACGTTCTCTCATGTTTAAAATTAGAGCTTTCGGTGATAAAGGTTGATGGTTTAAATATGCGGGACAAAGTTCTTGACAACGACCACAACCTGTGCAAGAGTATAAATCTAACATATCAGACCATCTTAAATCTTCTACTTTAGACACTGCGAATGATTTTTTTTCAGAAAATGGAATATCATTATTATTTAGGAATTCGGATATTTTAGTTTCTGTTGACAATGTTGTGTTTTTACTAACCTCAAATTGTATTACAGCATCATTAGTGATAATTTCATATTGCATATTTTTTGAAAATGGAATATGTTTTTTGTTAACTCTCTGTGCTTGACTAATATCATAATTTTTTAATTCATCAACATTGTTAATTGTTATTATTGTTTCAGGAGATTCCTCAAATGCACTCATCATCAAATTTTCGAATGATTCTTCATCTGTAGCCATTGGTCTTAATCTTCCGGATGGTTTTGTACTAGCAAAAAGTACATTAAATGGTGCACTAATAATGTGAAAATGCTTTGATGGATAAAATTTTGGAACTTTTATATTTGTTCCAAAAATGTATATCAAAAACAACCATACTGAAAATGCGTGGACCCACCATACAATTCCTTCTATTAATCTAGCATTATCTGGTGATGTCCAAATATTAGCTATTAATTTTGTAATAGGTGGTGCACTTGGAAGAGGGTGTATACCCAAATATATTTCAACTGATTCTAGAATCTGGGCGAATATTAAATGAATAGCAATCATAAAAAGTATAATAGTTGCATCTCGATTTAACCCAGATGAGTGTTCTAACTTTTCTTCAAATCTTAGAGGTTTGTAGAAATAACGATTTATGAAACCATATGAGAGAGCTAAAAGTACACCAATACTGAGAAGATCTTCTATCCATAAAAGTCCAAAATATGAAATTCCCAAAAAACTTAGAGAGAAATTTGGGAAAAATGCTCGTATGAACACTTCAAAAGAGATAATGGTTATGATAATGAAACCATAAAAAATTACTACATGATGAGCAGAGCCTATATTTTTTAGTAGACGGCTTTGTCCAAATACTCCTTTAATGAGCATCATGATACGCGCATTCCAATTGGTTAACCTTTCAGGATCTGACTGTCCTTTTTGTAATTGTTTAAAAAGTTGATAGATTGCAGTAATTGTTACAAATAACGAGATTGCAATAAGGATTAAAAATCCAGAGGCACGTAATAAATTAAAAGAATCAGCCATAGCCATATTTGGTTTTGTTTGAGTATAGATATAATTTTTGAGAAGGAATAATATTAATGTTCAAAATTGTATCTAATTTAATTAAAAATATTTTATAATCATAGAATTTGACTGGAATAAATTTTATATTTACCATTATCTATTTTAATAATTTTTAATTCTCGATCATATTGATGGTATAATTCGTTAATAATTTTTAAATTACCATCTATATGATTTGTTAACTTTTGGGATATGATATATGAATTGAATTTTGAATTTATCAATGCTACTAATAATTGATCTACCAAAAATTTATCTAAAGATACGTTGGTTGTATTATCTTTGATTAAATTATATAATTGCATACCCATATCTTCTGATGTAATTTTGGGGGATCCAATTACTGAATGGCCATGATAATAATTGTTTTTATTGTATTGAATTGCAGTTATTGAAGCACCTGGGTTCAAAGTTGTTACATAATTTATTGTATAAGAGAAATCACTATATTTTATTTCGCCTAATTCTATATATTTTCTGAATTCATTTATTATTCTTTCTCCTACATTTTTTGTTTTTAATGATTTTGAGATTAATGCAATAAGTTTGAGTGATGGTGAAACTTTTGTTTGATCAAATTGAATTATATCGTTATTGATTTTATTTTCAATAGTAAATACGCCTCTTGCACCACCTTTTGGAAAAAAACCATATTGATTAATTTCAAAATTTGAGTATTGTCCGAAGATCTCAAGTGAGGGAATTGTTAAATTTTGTATATAGTCAATGTTGGGACTCCACTTAGTATGAGTTCCTCCTCCTTGAAAATGTATTTTTAATTTATTTTTTGACATGATGCTATAATTAGAAAATAATTGATAAACTAAAGAAATAGCAGCTGCAGTTTCTAATTTTATAGAGTCAGTTTCAATATAATTTGTACCTGGTTCAATTACTATATTTTTTGAACCTATGAAACCTCCTATTAGATTTGAGTCAGTTATTTTACATAGAGATTGAATTGCAATTAGATGTTGATATCTTAATCCTGGTTTTGGACGGTTTATTCTAATATTACTTATTTCTAGTTTTATTTTTTTTGCAATTGCAAATGGGACCGCAATACGGACTATTGAACCGCCTCCAATTGAAGCATCAATGCTTAACATAAAATCACCTATATTCTTTATTTTTAATTGTTATAATCATTAAAAGAGGTATTGAAATAAAATATAATTCTGATTGAGATAGTTCATTAGTATTTGTTGATTTTGAATATAATGAGCTAGTCATGTTCTGACTGGATATATTTTCGTTTGTTAAGATATAATAGTATATACCTTCAGCAGGCTCAGCTATACTTAAACCAAAATTATCTGAATGTTCGCTTGGATATTTTATTGATGTATTATTATTAAACATAATTTCAAAATTAAATCCTGCGATCTGTGAGGAGTTTTCTTTAATTTGAAAAGTAGTTATATATTGATTTTGAAGAGGTTCCAATTGTAGGATTGGGAAATGACATAAATAATCAGGTTGTATCCTGCAATAAAACGACCTTACATTTTTTATCTCACTTATATTTTCAAATGAGATTGTGATTGTGACATTACTACCTTGTTCTATATTTTTTGGATTGTATTCTACATTAGTTATATAGGATGAAGCTCCTGAGGTAGGATTTACAAAAAGAGAAATTAATATTAGAAAAAAAAGTGTATTTCTCATATTATATGATATAAATTTAAAATATTAAAAATGAGCGAAATGGATATTTTTACTTAATATGATAATTTTTTCGGTAGCCAAGAACGAAAATTAGTGATATAGGAAGAGTATAAATACTAAAAATAGCACTATCTGTTTGAGTAGTACTAATTTCACTTGAGGTAGTGTTGGCTTGCTCACAATTTGAAGATCGAGTTGGATCAATTAAATCTACTTCAAACATTTGATTAACAGTATTTCCTGCTATATCTTCTAAATTGATTAAAAATGTGAAACAAGCAAGGTTTGTATCAAGGGAGTAATTTAATTGGAATTCGAATTTGAATAGTGCCCCACTTAATGAGGATTGAGGCAGATATGTTGAATTTAAGCCAGTTTCATTTATTTCGGTGATTGAGACGTGTTGGATAAAAGTATCTCTCACAGATAGTAAAACATCGATGGATAAACTGTTTTGATTTTCTATTTCTTTAGCTGATAGAAAAGTAATTTCTGGCAAATCATTGTCTGGAGTAAATTTAACATCTATTGTCTCACCTGTATGTGTATAGGTGTTTCCATACCAATCAATTATAGAAAATGTAAAAGTTACATCTGCATTAGCAGCGTAAAGATCAATTAAATCATATTTATATTTTGCCTCAAATTTTTTAGTTTCGTAATTGTAAGTCATTTCTTGTTCGATAGTTATATCATTATATTTTGCTGTACCTATTACTGATTTTACTCCAAAATTATCTTGAGCATCAACCTCAATCAATAAGGAGGGGCTATTTATTGAAAAATAATCATAGTCTGAAGTCATACTCACAAAAGTTGGAGATTCCTCATCTATGATTGAAATTAGTGACTTAATTTCATCAACGTATGATTCTATTCCATACCAACCGATTTCTGATCTTGTTATTATATTATTTTTATCAGTAATATAATAAGTGGGGATGTATCCGCTTCCATAATTTGACCATAAAGTGGTATCATCCATTGCTCCAACATAATCTCTGGCAAAATCCCAATCCATATCATGTGCTTCATGAAAATTGTCAAGATCGGCATCGGGCTCAGTAAGATCGATTCCTATAGATATAAATTCTACTTCATTGGTATGATGAAACAATTCATACAATCTAACCATTTCTGGCATTGCATCTCGACAGGGGCCACACCAAGATGCCATTAAATCAAAAATCAATATTTTGTCATCATATCTGCTAAGGTTAAATTCAGTAGCATTTTGTCCACCATAAAAATCATATAATTTGAAATCACGCATTTCATCACCTATTGGTACTAATTCATCAATTTTATCACTATCAAATAAAGGATAATTTGAGTTGTTTAAATCTAATTGAGGGGAAGTATTTGTTGGAGTGTTTCCAACATGAGATTGAGATATTGTTGATAATGTAGTAATTAAAAATAGTAAAATAAATGAGGTAATCTTCAATTTTTTCATGAGGTAGTAAAATTATAATTGTCTGATATATAAATAGAGAGAATTATTAAATATGAAAATTGATAATTATCGATATGATTTTTGAAATCTTGCTCTAGCTCCCCTACCACCAAATTTTTTGGCTTCGGTTCTTCTTACATCACCAGCTAACATTGTTCGATCATAATCTTCAAAAATTGAGGTGACCTCTGAGGAACTTAAATATTCATTTAAACCTCGGGCAATTGCCATTCTTACAGCTTCTGCTCGTGAAGAAACGCCTCCACCTTGAACTCTAATTTTGATGGACAAATTGTTTTTGTAATGATCGCTGATTAGATAGATTGGTTCAAGCATTCTAAGTTTTGCAAATTTATTTGCTATTTGATCAATGGGAACTCCATTAATTCTGATGATAGCTTGATCTTCTTTTTCTACTTCCATTAATCGTGCTCGTGCGATTGCAGTTCGTCTTTTTCCACTTGATAAAATAATATTTTTTGCCATAATAATCACCTAATTCATTCCATGTGTCCAGCCTATGGATCTAGAAATATTTCCCAATTCATGAAACTCTCCGGTTGGAGTTGTTGAAGCTGCTTTTACAGATGTGAAATTTTTACCTTCCAAGTGTTTCGGGGTCTCAATAAATGCTTGTAAATTTTTATAAGCATTTCTGCCGGTAGATTTTTTCCAAGGTAACATACCTCTAACAGTTCTCCTTAAAATTCGATCAGGGAAACGTGGATAAAATGGACCTCGCGTGGGATTTGTATGGGTTGCTCTTGCTCTTTTTTGAAGTCGATCTTCAATTAAAAATCTTCGGCGTCCAGATACAATAATTTTTTCTGAGTTAACAACTATAATTTGTTGACCGGCCATTAATTCTTGGGCAATCCATGAGGATAATCTACCTAAAACTAAACCTGAGCCATCGATATAAATTTTCTTGTCAGACATATTAAACACCTATTTTAGAATCCTTATTCCAGAGCCTTTGGGATTTTCTTCCATTAATTTTTCAATAGAAATTGCTCTACCCTTTACTGCTTCAATTTTAGTTTTGGCCTTGGTTGAAAAACCTAAAGCTGCAATTGTTACAGCATGTTGTAACTCTCCAGTGGCCAAAACTTTTCCTGCTATGACAACTTGATCGTTTTTTGAAGTATATCTTGCAATCTTAGAAAGATTTGTCTCTACTCTTCTACGTCGAGGTTTTTCTAAAGATTGAGAAATACTTTTCCATACACCCGATTCATTTTCTCTTGCTGTTTTTTTAAGAGACAGAATCAAATTCGCTACTAGTGGGTTTGTTGGCCCTGACTTGCGCTTGCTTTGCATTTGGATACAATACTCCTAATCTATTGTTATATCTTGTATATTAAAATAGTTGAGATAGCGTGCAGATACATATTAAATATTGAAAAAAGATATTGAATTGTGAAATTGATAAGATTTAGTTAATATCGGATTGGTTTAAAGAAATTCTTTCAAATGTTGATACTTTTTTCATGGACATTGGGTCTTTTTCTACGTTCTCTAACGCAATTTGAAAACTTTCCTTAAAATTTTCAGCCATAGATTTTAATTTATCAGATGCAATTGGGAATATATTATCCACCATAATAGATCCATTGCCTTCTGCAATGAACATTATTTTATTTTCATCTCCAGTTATTTGTATTCCTTCTCCATTTGTTTTTTCAACACATTCCATACAAAGATTACACTTTAGAAGATTTTTAATGTTTAAGGTATCATTTTTTTCATCGTATTCTAAAACATCACGGGGACAAGCTTCAGCAGCTTCAAACTTATTTGGCATATTAGATTCTATATTAATTTCGGGTAAATATTGATAGCCTAATGATGCTGTTGGTTGCCATTTTGCGTGTTCACGACCAGTTCCCATTCTAGCTTGTGCTTCGAGGATTAATCTTTGATCTGGGCCCATTTTTAATATAGGTATCTCATCAGCCGCAGGGTATACAAAGGTATTATTTGAGATTAATTCTTTTGAATACACCACCATTTCAGAATTAGAGTCTGTTTCTTGGGTTAAAGTTAGTGTGACTGTGCATGCATCACAACCAACACTTTCACATACGTCGCAATCAAGTTGTGAGTTCAAATCTAAATTTTCACTGGCTAATGGGACTAAACCCAATCGGTGTGCAATATATTCGTCAAATAAAGGAGAAGTGTTTTCTACCATTACAATTTCTTCAATTGCTAAAGTATCTACATATCCTAAAATTACTCTTCTTAAGGAATTTGCAAAAGATGGAACTGTACCTTCAATGATAAATTGTATACGTTCTTTGTCGAGATCATGGAATTCATTTTCTATTTTGATAACTTTCATGCTGACTTATTTACGGTATATTTTACGATATTTAAAGTGATATTTAGTACGATTTTTCTCTAACTAATTCTAATTATAGTCTTAAACTAAATTATGGGGAAATTATTGATGTATTGATTAGTGAAAATTTATGAGATAAAATTTTGTAAGTTTGAGAGTAAATCATAAATGCGAGAAACAATTTGACTAGTACCATTTCGGGGTAGTAAGAGGGCTGGAATGACTGTAGATGGGATAAATTTAAGTACATTCTTCAATGATTTAGGAGTGGCAACTTTATGAATTTTTTCTCGTAGCTCGTTATAGGATTGAAATCTTTGAAATAATTCATAAGTTTCTTCTGAGTTAAGATCTACTGAGGATGTGATTTTACTTCCAAGTTGATCTGTTTCTTGTATTATTCTCTTCAAGTAATTATCTTTTGCGAAATCTATTACAATCTGCATTTGTTTTGTGGATGCAGTATACGCATAAACAATGTACAACACAATTACTGGAATGCCAACGTAAGAATATAAATCTGTGGAAAGAAGGGTAAAGGGAATTAAAAACATCCCAATTACTGACAATAGGTAAATAGCTCGTAATACTATTTGTAACATGATGGATAGTCCAGCCTGATTATCTGGATGGAAAAGATCGATATATATTTTTCTAGGTTTTGTTCTTATGGGTAGAAGATTATATTGTAATCTATTAACTATTTTTATAGAATTCACTAACTTAAAATTATTTGATATCTCTATTTCTTCTGTTTTATTTGTACGGCCTAATAATATAATATTATCACTATTATCTGTGTTCTGAGCCATTGTAAATCTTAAAACATGATTTCTGATTGCTAAAATTAACCACAGCATTCGACTTATGATGAAAGTTGTTGGAAGGAACATTAGTAAAATTCCGGATAACCAAATTATAAAACCATATTCACTCATGATTTGATTTCCATGTGAATTATATTGGAAAAGAATTCCTAATATTGATATAATTGTAAATAGAATGTAATATCGGTTTCTGTTGACGTTTTCTACAATCACATTTTGCCACCTAATTCTAATTTTCTCTTTTTCTTCATAGTAATTATTGATTGAATTTCCATCAGAATTTACAGAAAATAAATGTGTAAATTTAGGTAAAGATTTATTAAAATAATTTGTAAATGAACTTACTACAGCAAAGCCTACGATGTTGAGTAAAGCAGATAAGATAATACGTATGAAAAAATTATTTGGGAATTCATTGCTAAGAGTGATTGGTGTTTCTAGTTCTACATTGAATAATATAAATAAAATATAAATTGTTGAACAAAGAATTGAAAATGTAGTCATTTTAATTGGATCGGAAAATCCTAATATTCTTGCATTTTCATAATTCTCACTCATGATTATATATTTGTTTGAAAGTTATTAAATATTTTTAATTTTTAGATTGATGTTAGAATTATGATGATATCATTATAAACATTTTTTGAGAAATCATAAAAATGACATTGATATACATCAAATTTGAAATCTATCAAAGTTTTTAATATAGTGTAATATAATTATCATATACTATGCCAAGAGAATTAAATTCTGTTGAAGAAATTGATGAAAAATTACTCAGTAGAACTTCTTTAGTATATCGAAAGGCGGTTAAAGAAGGCGTGAAATATAAATTTAGGACTAAAAGAACTATGTTTACATATTTAGCTGATGTGAAAAAGACAGCTGAAATAGAAGATAAGATTAATACATCTGGATTTAGTATAGAAATTATTGAAGCTTAATTAATTACTTATTTGGATCAATTTAAAATTCGACCATTTCGTCTCCAACTATGTTGGGTATTGATAGTGCTAATCCTAAACCGAGTGAAATTAAAATAATAATTGTTCCGAAGAGTAAACCATTTGCTCCGTCGTTTATTAAGGTCTGAGCATTTGGGTCTGTTAGCGGATCATCTAAATTGGCGTACTGAATGGTAGCTACTAAACCTTCAAAAATGTAAAAAAATACACCTACGAATGAACCTACACCTACTACTATTACATATACAATTATATTTTTTAAAACCGAACCTATTGGAGCCATATTTTGTCACTTAAGGAATTATACCTTAAACTATTATTAATTACCTAATATATAATAATTATCAATTTTTTTAGGGATATTCTAAAAAAGTAAATTGAAATGTTGATTTTATATATTATTCTTATTCAAGTGGTTTTTCAACTTTTTTTGATTCTGGAATAGGGATATTTACTAACGCACCCATTGATGGAATATCTTTGACTTCTTCATAAGCCATATTTCCTTTCCATGGTGAGTTCTTACCTGCTATTAAATCACGAATTTGGTCATTGTAATCAATATAATCTGGCACATCTGGAGGGACCCATTCTCCTATCGCATCTTTAGATATTTTTTCTTGAAGTTTTGATACTGCAAACATTAATGCTTCAGGTCTTACTGGGCATCCTGGAATATAGACGTCAATAGGTAATATTTCATCAGCTCCACCAATTATTGAATATGATTGATAATATTTACCACCAGAGGTAGCACATTCTCCCATACACATAGCCCATTTTGGTTCAGGCATTTGATCCCATAATAGACGTAATCTGGGAGCGAGTTTATGAGAAACTGGCCCATTTATTATTAGAATGTCTGAATGTCTAGGTGATGGACGATAAATCATACCAAATCGCTCTGTATCAAAACGACCGGTACCTGCAGCCATCATTTCAAGAGCACAGCACATAATACCGAAAGTTAATGGCCAAAGTGAACTTCTTCTTGCCCATGCTTTTCTTCCTTCTATAAATTTTGAAATAAAACCAAAACCCATTTTGAGTATCTCCTATTATTTTAATGAAGTCAATATTATTAAAATTATGAGTTTATTGCAAGCATGAGTAAAAAAATAATTTTAATTTTGATGCTTAAAATTGACAGATTGCATATGAATTTGAATTTAGAATCTGTTTAAAAATAGTTGAGTCAATAGGGGCGTATTTTTTATTTTGTTGTTTTGTAAGTAATATTATCTCGTCTGCAATCAAAGATCCATGATTTTGCATCCAACTGAGCAATTCATCTATATTGGAGCCTTGACCGCCATATTTTTCCATACTAATTTGTGTGGATACTTTATGTACATATTCATGATTTGAAGTATCAAAGGTATTCTTATTTATTAACGATTTATGAAAATTATTAAGTTGACTATTTATTTCTAAATCTAAATCCCAACCTATTAATTGAGATATTTCAATAGCTTCATCGAATAATGCATGGACTATATTTTTGATATTAATATCATTCAATCCACCTGGATATGGTTGTTTTGTCAATGCTAAGGGGGGAGATACCACATTTAGTATTAGTTTTGTCCTTATTTCTTTAACAATGTTATTTGAGATTATTACTTCAAAATTTTTTGACAAGATTTTAGAAATATTTTCTAGATCTTGTTTGTTGGCAATACTATTGGGAGGGATGCCTAAAAATGTCTTATCTTTGCGGTGGTAAAGTGTTTTTTTAAGATTAATTTGAGTTGCACTCCACCATACTGTTCCTGTAATTAATTTATTATTTGGAAAATAATTCTGAATTTTTCGATAAGTATTCAACCCATTTTGTAGATTAATTATAATTGAATTACTCATGTTTAATAATGAATTTATTAAATCCGAACAAAGATCATCTGTTTGTTGAGCTTGAGTAGTTATAAAAATTAGATCAAAATTTTGATTTTGAATATTAGTTTTTGTATAAATTTTGGGATCAAAAGTAAAATCATCAATACCTATAATTTTGATAGAAGATGTTTTTGAAGATGAAATTTTTCGTAATAAGGAAACATCATGATGTTTAGATAAATATGCACCTAATATTGTCCCGATACTACCTGCACCTGCAATAAGAATCTTCATTATTTATTGATGTTGAATTTAATATTAATTGATATTTTTGGATGGGAGATTATAAAATCAAAGCATTTTTTTACTAAAAAAAACTAAATTGAAGTGAGATGTCAGATTATCTAAAAGTAATTGATGTGCAGGTTCTCACAATGTTAAAACCTGAAGAAATTTTGGATGAGGTTAGTAAACCATTAATCAGGTTTGAACTCGAGAATGGTGATGAATTCATGATGGCAGGTGTTCCAGAAGATATTGCCTACAATATTAGTGTAATTATAAATGATTTAGATCATAGTGATTCAAGATTACAAATTCATAATATTGTGAGTGAATTGGCAATTATAGAGAGAGTTGAAATCGATTTAGTTGTACCAAATACAACCGTGTATCAAAGTACGATTTATTTAATACCAGAGGGATTTGAGAATGAAATTTCATATGGTATGATACCTTCACATGCAACTTTATTGGCTATCTTGAATGATGCTCCTATTTTTATTAGTGAACAATTAATTAAACAAACCAGTGAATTATGATTATGATATTTTAATTTTAAAAAGTAGCCGCTGTAAATACACCAAAGAATACGTACCAAGCCATGAATGTTTTTGCAACTAATGATAGTATTTGATACATTCTTTCTCCGTAAAGATAATCTACCCAAGGTCCAACTTTAGCATATTGTAAACCCATGTTTACTGCAAAACTCATGAATGCAATAATCATTGCTACATAGACAAAGGGTACCCAGTCAAGATCATCTGGTAAGGCTGAGCTTATATCAAAATAATAGGCAGAAATTATTATCCATGGAGCTAATCCGATAAACCAACCAAAGATATAATTCATCCAATTAACTTCTGAGGAATTTTGGTTTTGTAGTTCCATGGAGTAACCAAATAAATTCATTGCTGCGTTAGCGAAAAAGACAATAATTAAAGTCCATACATCTAATACTCCAAACAGCATTGCAATTAAAATGACCATAACTGAGCTTGACAAAGCATATTCAAACCATCGAAATGGATTCATTTTTCTCTCTAAATTTTGAGTATATCTTTCATAAAGAGGGAAAGCAATAAGAAAATGTGCTAATGATGACATCAAAAGAAAAGATGCGACTAATACTCCACCATATTCTAGCTCAAAGGTTTCTCGTTGAGCAAAAGAAGTGTTATTTGTTGTGAGAGTAAATGTAAAATTTTCATATTCGTCTACTATGAATGCCAATAATAACATTACTGTTCCTTGAATACCATGAGCAGCTGCCATGATTGTATTCCATTTTTTTAATTGTGGGAAAGTTATAGGTGATTCTGATACTTCCATTATTATTGTTTTCTTTTAAGTTAAATAAATAATTATGTTCTCCTAAAAAAATAATATTTAGTTACAACTTAGGATTTATTTGTCTTTAAGAAACTAGTACTGTATGAAGAGTGGGAAAACAGATGTTGGCGAAATAAAAATCCCACAAAGACAAAATGAGTATCCTTCAAAATTTATGATGGAGACAAACTATGTGCCAAAAGGAGATCAGCCTGCGGCGATAAAAAAATTATACAACGGATATAAAAAAGGGGGAAAATACCAAACATTATTGGGAGTAACTGGATCAGGTAAAACTTTTACTGCATCGAATTTAATTGAGAAATTAAATAAACCAACTTTGATTATAGCACCAAATAAAACTTTGGCTGCACAGTTGTTTGCAGAAATGAAATTATTATTTCCTAAGAATGCGGTTGAATATTTTGTTAGTTTTTATGATTATTATCAACCAGAAGCATATTTACCTGGTAGGGATTTGTATATTGATAAAGATTTTAATATAAATGAGCAAATTGAAAAAATGCGTAATTCAACTACAAGAGCTCTTGCAGAAAGAAAAGATGTAATAGTGGTTGCATCTGTATCATGCATCTACAATAGTGGTTTACCTAAAACATATAGAGAAGCGAGATTACATTTAAAGGTAGGACAAAATATAAACAGAGAAGAGTTTCTAATGAGTTTGGTAAATATTCAATATAGAAGAAATGAATTTGATTTTAAACCAAAAACATTTAGGGCCAAAGGAGATAGGATTGAAATTATGCCTATTTATCAAGAACAAGGGATAAGAATTGAACTATGGGGGGATCAAATAGAAAAGATTTCAATTTTTGAACCAACTACGGGAGCTAAAATATTTAGTGAAGATCAGATAACAATATTTCCTGCGACACAATATTTAACTGAGGAAGATATGTTGGAGGCAGCATTAGAGGGGATTAAAGGGGATTTAGAACATAGAAAAACAGAATTGGAGAATAAAGGAAATTTATTAGCTGCTGAAAGAATATATCAAAGAACAAAATATGATTTGGAGCAATTAGAGCAATTTGGTAGTTGTAAAGGTATAGAAAATTATTCCAAATATTTCGATGGGAGGAGTCCTGGTGATCCTCCATATACATTATTAGATCATTTTCCTGAAGATTTCTTTTTAATCATTGATGAGTCTCATCAAACTCTACCGCAAATAAGGGGAATGTATGGTGGGGATTTTTCAAGAAAATTAAATTTAATAGATCATGGTTTTAGATTGCCATCAGCATATGATAATAGGCCTTTACGTTTTGAGGAATTTGAAAAAAGAATGCCTACAGTATTATTTTTGAGTGCTACACCAGCAAAATATGAATTAGAAAAATCTTCAATTGTTGTAGAACAAATTAATAGACCCACAGGTTTAGTAGATCCAGAAATCGAGATTAAGCGAAGTAAGAACCAAATTGATGATTTGATTATTGAAATTGATAGTAGAATTAAAAATAATGAAAGAGTATTAGTAACAACTTTAACCAAAAGAATGGCTGAAGATCTTTCTGACTACTTGGTGAATGCAGGATATAGAGCAAGATACATGCATTCTGATATTGATACATTGGAAAGGGTAGAAATTCTGAATGAATTGAGAATGGGAGAGATAGATATTTTGATTGGAATTAATTTATTGAGAGAAGGATTAGATTTACCGGAGGTGAGTTTAGTTGCAATATTGGATGCTGATAAGGAGGGGTTTCTGAGAGATACTAGATCACTGATACAAATAATGGGTAGAGCTGCTAGAAATGTTAAAGGAAGGGTTGTGTTGTATGCAGATACAATCACAGATAGCATGAAACTGGCAATAAATGAAAATAATAGACGAAGGAATAAACAAATTAGATACAATAATGAAAATAATATTGTTCCAAAAACTGTAGAGAAGGCAATGTTTTCAGTATTGGAAACATTAGCTGAGACCACTGGTTTCAAATTAGAATTAGAGGAAAATGTTAAGGTAGGAGAAATAAAACAATTAATAAATGATTTGAGAGTTATGATGGAAGAGGCAGCTGATAATTTAGAGTTTGAATTAGCAGCTGAATTGAGAGATAAAATTAAAGAGTTAAATGAGAGATTGAAAATAGAGCAGAATAGTTAGGTGATCATATGGAGAAGAGTTTGAAAAGTAAATTAACAACTACATTTTTTTTTGTGTTTTCCATATTCACAATATTGTTTTTGATAACTGAAATAGAACCTATGTGGAAAAAAATTTTATTTGTTATTTTTTCTCTTTATACAATACCTTTCATGAAATTAAGATATGAGTTCCGTTCTATAGTCTATGAGACTGACGATTGGAAAATTAATATCAAACCTGTTTTTTTCAAAGAAATTCAAGTATTATTTTCAATAAAAAGTGTGGAAAAACAATTTGATAAAGTTGTTATGAAATACAGACTATACCTTATTGGATATTTACTTTTTATAATAATATTTTTGATCTAATTTATTAATGATTGATTGTTTTTGGGATTATGAAATATGAGGGGAAATGGGGTAAAATAAATCAAATTATGGATTTTACAGAGAATCCAAAGATTGTGATTATTATTCTCGTTTTCGAAATATTTGTTTATCAATTGCTCTTATGGTTATTGTCACCTAAGAATTTTATAGATTCATTTGAATTTATGAGAAAAATTACTTTTGATTGGGATTTGGATGGACTTGAAGTAGAAATAAGAATTCTAAGTATTATACATTTATTTAGTTTTTATTTTTTGGTTGGTTCTTTCTTTGTATCAGGTTTTATAGTTTTTTTTAACAACTCAGGTAAAAAATATAGAGAAAGTATTGGTCTGTATTCTGATGATGATAATTAAAAATTAAGAAATAAATTAATTCATAAAATGTCCACAATGGTATACTTAAAAGAAAATGAAAAGATAAAGTGAGATATAGGAGATTAAGATCTTGGAAATTCTATTATCGAACCGTAAAAAAGTTCCTGATGAAAATGAACCTCAAGACTGGATTCATATCGAAGAAGCGAGTGAACATAATTTAAAAAATGTAAGTACTAAAATACCTAGAAATAGATTTGTGGTATTCACTGGATTATCTGGATCCGGTAAGTCATCTCTTGCGATTGACACATTATTTAAAGAAGGGCAAAGAAGATTTGTTGAGTCTTTATCAAGTTATGCAAGGCAATTTCTAGGACAAATTGAAAAACCGAAAGTAAAGTCAATAAGAGGATTGTCTCCTGCAATATCTATTGATCAAAAAACAGCAAGCTCAAATCCTAGATCCACTGTTGGAACAATTACTGAGATAAATGATTATTTAAGAATACTTTTTAGTTCTATAGGGACGGCTTATTGTCCAAAATGTGATAAAGAAATTACTGGTTTATCATCACAAGAAATTGTTGAAAAAATTTTGACTCGAGAGAAGGATACAAGATTTGAAGTTATTGCACCAATTGTGATACAAGACAAGGGAACCTTCATGAATTTATTTAAGGAACTCAAAAAGGAAGGATACAATAGATTAATTGTTGATGGTGATAGGATTGAATTGGATGAGGGTTATCCTGACTTAAAGAAAAATTTTAGGCATGATATATTGGCAGTAATAGACAGATTGACGATTAAAGATGGAATAGAGGTACGATTGAATGAAGCTGTGGAGACATCATTAAGAAGAGCTGAGGGGAGAGTTAGGATTGACTATTTTAATGGGAAAAATGTAGAAGAAGTACTATATACTGAACATGCTGGTTGTTTAGATTGTGGAATTTTTATTGGTGAATTAAATCCAAGAATGTTTTCTTTCAATTCACCTATAGGAGCATGTGAAAATTGTACTGGTTTGGGATTTGTTATGGATGTTGATCCAGATTTATTAATTGAGTCAAAACATTTATCGATTAATGAAGGAGCAATAAAAATGGGGAAAAGTGGATCTGGTAGTAGTTGGACTAATAGACGATTTGAAAGTATATTGAAACATTATGGATTTGATTTAGACACACCTATTCAAGATTTATCTGAAAAAGCATTTAATTCGTTATTTTATGGTTCAGAGGAACCCATTAGAATGGTAATGGAAGATGTTTCTGGTGATAGAAAATGGAAATATGAAACAGAAAGAAAAACAGAAGGAATAGTTAATACTGTAAAAAGACGATATGAACAAACTAACTCAATGAATGCTAGAAGATTTTATGAAAAATTCATGGCAGAGTCAGATTGTCCTTATTGTAATGGAGATAAATTGAAAAATACATCTTTAGGGGTTAGAGTAAATAATTCTAATATCATAGATATAACGAAATTATCTGTGATAGATGCTTTAGACTTTTTTTCTGATTTAAGATTAGATGAAAGAGAGATGAAGATAGCAGCACAAGTATTTCAAGAAATACACTCAAGGTTACAATTTATGTCTGATGTGGGTCTTGATTATTTGACTTTAGACAGAAAAGCATCCACGTTATCAGGAGGAGAGGCACAAAGAATAAGACTAGCCACACAAATTGGATCTAAATTGGTTGGTGTCTTATATGTCTTGGATGAACCATCTATAGGTTTACATGCGAGGGATAATGAAAGGTTACTAAGAACATTTCATGAATTGAGAGATTTAGGAAATACTGTTGTTGTTATAGAACATGATGAGGAGACAATAAGAGCTGCAGATTATATTTTAGACATAGGACCATTAGCTGGTGTTCATGGTGGTGAAATTGTAGCTCAAGGAACACCTGAAGATATTGCACAAGTAGAAGAGTCAATTACTGGAAAATATTTGAGAAAGGATTTAGCTATAACTTATCCTGAAGTTAGAAGAAGTGGAAATGGAGAGTTCATAGAATTATATGGTGTTCAACATAATAATTTGAAAAACATTGATGTGAGAATACCACTTGGAGTATTAAATGTTATTTCTGGAGTATCAGGTTCAGGTAAATCATCTTTGGTTGATGAGGTTTTATGGAAGGTTTTGGCTCGAGAATTTCATGGTGCTACTGATAGACCAGGTAAATATGGTTCGATTGAGGGACTAGAATTTTTAGATAAGGTCATAATGATTGATCAATCCCCAATTGGTCGTACTCCCAGATCTAACCCTGCCACATATACCAAAGTATTTGATGTGATACGTGATTTATTTGCGTCTCTACCATCAGCGAAAGTAAGAGGGTATGACAAGGGGCGATTTTCATTCAATGTTAAGGGAGGGAGATGTGAAGCATGTTCAGGTAATGGTTACAATAAAATAGATATGTCATTTTTAGGGGATGTTGAAATTATATGTGATGTATGTAAAGGAAAACGGTATAATAAAGATACATTGGATATTAATTATAAGGGGAAAAACATCGCAGAGGTTCTGCAGATGACTATTGAAGAGGGATTGGCATTTTTCAAAAACGTCCCCAAGGCGAGAGAAATTTTACAAACGTTGATGGATGTAGGGTGTTCATATATTAGATTGGGGCAATCTTCTACAACTCTATCTGGGGGCGAGGCTCAAAGAATAAAATTGTCACGAGAGTTATCAAAAAGGGTAACTGGGAATACTTTAATTTTATTAGATGAACCAACAACCGGATTGGCGATACATGATGTATCAAAATTATTAGAAGTTCTTCATAGATTAGTAAATAATGGAAATACCGTTTTATGTATTGAACATAATTTAGATATTATAAAAAATGCAGATCATATTATTGATTTAGGTCCTGAGGGAGGAGAATTTGGTGGAGAAATTGTAGCTAAAGGTACTCCTGAAATGATTGTAAAATCAGAAACCAGTTTTACTGGTGATTTTTTAAAAGATATACTTTAATTTTTTTTATTTGATTTTGAAAGAAATTCTCGCATAAATAAAACTAATAGAACAACTAATGTTATATTGAAAAATAAACCACCAATGGTATGAATAATTGCTTGATTATAGTCATCGTTTGAGAAAGATTTGATTTCAATACGATATTCTGATGATACATCTAAATTATTCGATATAATGAGATGAAGATATGATGGTCCAGACAACCATGTTGAAAATTGAGAATTTACTTGTGTGTGGTTAAAAGTTGAGATTTCATTTTCGTAAATAGAGATATTGAGTTGAATATCAGAGTTGGTAGAAAATCTAAAGGAATTATATGTTTCATTGAGACTTATAGTTATGCTATAGTTTGAATTTTGATTTATAGTTTGTAATCTATCTGAGCTTCCAAGAATCGTATTACCCAAATTTTCTGGATTTTGACCTATTATGTTTTGTAAGATTATTTGGGAGGAAATTGATAATAGTAAGAGTAGAAATAAAAATTTGAATAATTTACTGTTTTTCCATCTTTTAGTAAATATAGAGAGCATATTTTCTTCTATAAAAATATCAAAATAAAATTTATGTTAATCCTCTGTTGGATCATATGGTTTACCTATATGTTTTGGTGGTCGGGCATTCCCTATAAATCCAGTTAGTGCGAGTATTGTAACTAAGTATGGGATCATTTGTATAAATGGATTAGGGACATAAAAACTTTTGAGCAAAATATCAAATCTAATTTGTAAACTGAAAAAATATCCGAATATGACGGATCCTAAAACACTTCCAAATATAGTCCATTTCCCAAATATCATAGCAGCTAATGCAATGAAACCCTTACCAGCAGAGGCATTTTGAATAAATTGTGAGGCTAGTCCAATAGAGAGGATTGATCCACCCAATCCTGCGAGAGCTCCTGATATCAGTACAGCTGCATATTGATATTTTATGACATTAATACCTGCGGTTGCAGCAGTTTGGGGATGTTCACCAATTACTCGAAAACGTAAACCGATGTTTGTTTTAAATAGTAATATATGCAAAATGGGCATGAGTAATATACCAATGTAAATCATTATATTATGATTATTTAGAATTTTAATTGGATCTGGGATAGTATCAAAAATGATGCCAACAACGGGGAAATTACTATATTGAGAGAATGATAAGAATTGTAAAATATCACCTAAAATAGGGATTGTGAAAAAATTAAATTTAGGAATTGTGTCAACTATAGGGGAATATTGTGTCTCCCAAATGACTAATGTTAAAACATTTGTTAATCCCAAAGCGAGTAAATTTATTGCTACACCGGTAACAATTTGTTCTGCCTTAAATGTGATTGTTAATATTGCATGAATTAGAGCGATGAGGATTCCAAACATCATGGCTGCAAAAACACCTGCCCATGCATTACCAGTAGTGTAACTGAAATATACTGCCGCCCAAGCACCCCATAACATTATTCCTTCTAGTCCAATATTTATGTTACCCACTCTTTCATTAAATGATGCACCCATGGCAGTTAATGCAATAGGCATGCTTAATCTTAACATTGCATTAAAGGTTGATGTGTCTAAAAGAATAGTCCAAACTTCGATATGAAATGTAAATATATTTTGAATATCAAAAGCGTCTGTTATGAAATATGAAAATATTATATTTAGCACATATAGACCTATAACTAAAATTTCCATCCATAATAGAACACGTAAAAATATTTTTGATTTTTTTCCTAATATAATTCTATTGAGAAGTGGTTTATTTCCTGTTAAATTACTCATTTAATTCCTCCTTTTGAAAAGATGGTAGATCTTCTTTTTCTTTTTTAATAGCCCTTAGACGATCGATTACCCATCTAGATATTGCTGGTGCTGCGATAAAAATTATGACAAATGCTTGCAGTGCAAATAAAATATCGGGAGGGATATCTGTGGTTCGGTCTAATGAGTTTTTACCCTCTGTTAAAAAACCAAAGAATATTGCTGCAAATGCTATTGCAATAGGTGAGTTTTGTGCGATTAGAGCGACTGCAATACCATCAAAACCTAAAGTTCCCTCGAAACCTGAGACATAACGATAAGGGGAGGTTCCGATTACATAAAAAACTCCAGCTAGACCTGCAAGACCTCCTGATAAAAACATTGATGACATAATAATGCGATCGCTATTGATTCCGGCTGTTTTGGAAGCAATGGGGTTAAATCCTACGGCTCTTAATTTAAAACCATAACGAGTGTAAAATAAAACAATCTGCATTATTAATACGATTGCAAAAGTTATCATTGTTGTCCAATTAAGTGAGTTTGAATAAGATGGGAGTAAAAGATTTATTCGAGCATATTCTGAAATAGTATCTGTTTGACCATATGCGTCTACAGAGGTAGAGTCAACAAATGGGGAATATGATTGAGACCCAACCAAATACGTTACTAAACTAATTGCTATTAAATTCATCATTATTGTGACTATTACTTCATGAGCCCCTGTTTTTGCTTTCAAATATCCCGGGATAAAGCCCCATAAACCACCAAATAGAAAACCAATGATTATTGTAATTGAAATCATAACAAATTTATTTTGAAAAAGAGGGATATCTGGAACTAAGGCTGCGGCCCATATAGCTGCTGCTACACCACCAATTAGCATTTGACCTTGTCCTCCAATATTGAATAAACCTGCTTGAAAAGCAACTGCTACTGCCAATCCTGTTAACATGAGAGGGGTTGCCCAATAAAATATCCTAAACAATGATTTAGGGTCAGTTAATACATTTACAACTGCTGAATTAAATAAATCTAGGACATTGATACCAAAACCACCAATTGTGATGATTAATATGAATAAAAGTATTGAAATTACTGAAAATAATATTGACAACAAAACCATGTATATTGCATCAAAAATGCTGGTTGTTTTAATGATATCAGTTCGAATACTCATGGGTTTTCCTCCGAAATTTTTTGACCAAAGGTCATTAATTGAGAAATATGATCTAAGTTCATATCAGATAATTTTCCTTGTCCAACGATTTGACCTTCATACATAATCAGAATATAATCAGAAAGCTTGAATATTTCATCCAAATCTGAAGATACTAATAGTATTCCCGAACCATTATCCCTTTTTTGTATTAATTCTAAATGCACTTTTTCCATAACACCAATATCTACACCCCTAGTTGGTTCTGCAGCAATTATTAAATCCGGATTTTTTGCAAATTCACGACCAATGAGAACCTTTTGTTGATTTCCACCAGATAGATTTCTCATTGATGAAAAAATAGATGGAGTTTTTACTTCATAATTTTTTACGATATTTATTGCTATAGTTTTCATTTTTTTAAGGGGGAGTAAAAGTTTTTGAAAGAAATTTTGATTAGTTTCAATATAGTTAATTTTGGTTAATGCACTATATCCATGAAATGCCAACCAACTGTTTTCAGATAAATTAAAATCTAAAATTAATCCTTGAATATTTCGATCTTCTGGAATATATGCTACACTAGATGTTAGAATATCTAAAGTTGAAAAGTCTATTAGATCAACTTCTTCATTGAGGTTCAATTTAATATTACCTGAGGTTGGTTTTTTCATACCAACCAAACAATCTAGTAATTCTGACTGGCCATTTCCTTGAACTCCGACTACACCGACAATTTGATTTTGATGGATTTTAAAATTTATATCCTTTAAAATATATTTATGAAAAACTTCATTTTCTTCATTTTCTTCATTTTTTTCATTTTGA
>Ga0255777_10000815_pt1 | contig 29803 bp, 33 predicted proteins | sample 101ome_15_FD_179975 | JGI IMG/M metagenome (GOLD analysis project Ga0255777, IMG submission 179975) | Coastal salt marsh microbial communities from the Groves Creek Marsh, Skidaway Island, Georgia - 101402AT metaG (version 2) | ecosystem: Environmental > Aquatic > Marine > Intertidal zone >... | reverse complement strand
CCCTTTATGACAAATCGTATGACTTTTGACATAAAGCAGTTGTTTTTTGGTTAAGCTAAATCAGCTTAAATAACTGTTATTTATAAGGAAAAATGGTCGGAGCGGCGGGATTTGAACCCACGACCCCTACACCCCCAGTATAGTGCGCTACCAGGCTGCGCTACGCTCCGGCCAGTGCTGGTTATAGCCGCGCCAAGATACCTAGGCAATCGGCTTTTCAGCAAAAATGATGAGGCCTAGTGATTAAGCTGCTGTTTTAGCGCTGCAAGGCGGGTTTTCACATCATCAAGCATCGCCATTGCCGCGGCAAGATCTTTGCCTGATGCGCTGCTGGCTGTGACGGAGGCATTTGGTTTGGTGGCTGATGCTTTGCTTCTTACCAGCTTTTGCGCGCCCTTGATGGTAAAGCCATCGACATATAAAAGCTGTCTAATCCGGCGCAAAACGGCAACATCGTCAGGCCGGTAATAACGCCGGCCACCGCTTCGCTTTAATGGACGAAGGCTGGAAAATTTGCTTTCCCAAAAGCGCAAAACATGTTGTGGCACATCTAGCAGCGCCGAGACTTCAGAAATTGTTTTGAAAGCGTCGTTAGCTTTGTCGTTCATTGCGAACCGTCTACACGATCCTTGAGGATATGCGACGGACGGAACGACAAAACGCGGCGTGATGTAATGACCGCCTCGATCCCTGTTTTTGGGTTACGGCCAACGCGCTCGCTTTTCGACTGAACTGAAAACGTGCCAAAAGAGGACAGTTTTACTTCTTCACCAGCCTCAAGACAGGCGCAAATTTCCTCAAGAACCGCCTCGACAAGATCGGAGGATTCATTTCTTGATAACCCTATATTCCGGTAGACGGATTCGGTTAAATCTGCGCGTGTAAGTGTTCCCATAGCCTCAAAACGCTAACCACTTTTGAACCTATGGTCAATTCAGAAAGTTAGTACAAATGATGGATTAGGACGAAAAGCCAAAAAAAATTGATATTTGCGGCATTCAGCCAGTGTCAAAGGGCGAAAATCACGAAGGACGACCGAATTTCACCAAGGCTGCGCCCCACACAAGCCCGCCACCAATCGCTTCCATCGCCAAAACATCACCATTCTTGATTCGGCCATCATCGACTGCCGCACTCAGCGCCAGCGGAATTGACGCCGCCGATGTATTGGCGTGCTGTTCGACGGTGCGCACAACCCGATCAGATGGCAAATCCATTTTTTTCTGCATGGCATCAATGATGCGCACATTGGCCTGATGCGGAACCAGCCAGTCAATATCGCCAGCTTGCATATTGGCAGCGCTCAAGGCTTCATCCATAACCGATGCAAGTTTTTCAACGGCATGGCGAAACACTTCTTTGCCTTCCATGCGCACATGACCAACCGCAGCATTGCTTGATGGGCCACCATCGACATAGAGAATATCACGATAGGCACCATCAGAATGAAGTACCGACGAGCGAATGCCCCAATCACCAGCATCATCACCGGCATCATCGGCAAGCTCAAGCACCACAGCGCCAGCGCCGTCACCAAACAAAACGCAGGTTGTCCGGTCTTCCCAATCAAGCAATTTTGAAAAGCTTTCCGCCCCAACAACAAGCGCGCGGCGACCACGCCCCGATTGCAACATGGCATCAGCAATATCAAGTGCATAGACGAATCCGGCGCAAACCGCCTGGATGTCAAAGGCAATCACGCCTTTGGCGTCGATCATATGTTGTAACTTTGTGGCGGTTGAGGGAAAGGTATTATCAGGCGTTGTTGTGGCAATGATGATAAGATCAATATCGCCGCCGGTTAGCCCAGCATTGGCAAGCGCCTTTGAGGCAGCATGATAGGCTAGATCGGCGGTGGTTTCACCATCGGCAACAAGATGGCGTTGGGCAATGCCGGTACGCCGCCTGATCCAGGCATCATCCGTATCAACAAAGCTGGAAAGCGCCTCATTCGTGACGACATTGGCTGGCAAGTAAGACCCGACAGCGGTCATCAAAACCCGTTGATTAGTCATTCGCAATCTTTCTTTGTTCGCGGATCAACCCCGCCTTTTCAATGGCAGCACTGACATCAGGAATAAATCCATGATCAACAAGATTGGCCGCAACATCAATAGCATTTGAAAACCCAAGTGAGTCTGTTCCGCCATGCGATTTTACCGCAATCCCGTTCAACCCCAGAAAAACCGCGCCATTATAACGTCTTGGGTCCATCTTGGTTCGAAAATTCTTTAGCGATTTGCGGGCAAATAAATAGCCGATCCGCGCAAAAACCGACGCCCGAAACGAGCGACGTAGCATCAAGGCAAATAATCCGGCAACGCCTTCAGCGGTTTTCAGCGCAATATTGCCAGAAAACCCATCCGTCACGACAATATCAACGCTGCCCTTGACCAGATCAGACCCTTCAACAAAGCCAAGATAATTCACCTCTAAATCGGGGTTTGACAATTCTTGGGCTGCCAAGCGCAAATATTCATGGCCTTTTTGTTCTTCTTCACCAACATTCAACAAACCAACGGTTGGATTATCTTTTCCCATCAATGACAGATAAAATGCCTGCCCCATCAGGGCAAATTGCACCAGATTTTTCTCGTCACATTCAAGATTGGCACCAAGATCGAGCATGCACATGGGGTCATGTTCGGTTGGGAAAAAGCCGGCAATGGCCGGGCGGGTAATGCCGGGCATGGTGCGGAGCTGTAATTTCGCCATCGCCATCAACGCGCCGGTATTGCCAGCCGACACGATGGCATCAGCCCGCTTGGCTGCAACTTCGGCAATGGCAAGCCACATCGAGCTTTCACGCCCGCGGCGCACTGCTTGCGAGGCTGTTTCATTTGACGAAACCGCAAATTCGGTGTGAATCACTTCGGCGTCTCTGACATGCTTTGATTTGGCCAGCAACGGACGAATCACCGTTTCGTCACCAACGAACAGGATCTCGATATGCGGCGATTTCGCCTTGGCAATATCGGCACCATCAATGACTGATGCTGGCGCGTTATCGCCACCCATCGCATCAAGCGCAATCTTAATTACTCCAGACAGGGTATATCCTCCCAACCTGCTTTGCATTATTTTGGGGGCTGGCGTTTTAACGCAGCAAGCCCAGCAAATGGATGATCCGACGATTCCTCGCCAATTGTGAATGTTTCCGGTGCTTCAGGCGCACGCGGCCACGGGGTGACTGCAACCGCAAGCGATTGCGCCAGCATTTCGCCAATCTTGATTGCGCCATTTTCAAGAGGTTCTGCCTCATCAAGATGGACTTCAACCTCGTCAGGGTCGCCGGCGGTGCGAACATAGCGTTCTTCGAGCAGAAAATCTATAGTCTCGCTGACTGGGACGCCAGTTGCACCACAAGCCTGAACAATCTCACCCTTTAACTGACCCGAAACATCCCAGCAACCGCGCGCAGCTTTGCGCACGCGAAGCTCGGCTGATAAAGACCCAACCTCGATAAAATCAAACCGTGCCGCTAACAGCTGGCATTCGGCGTCAGTGGCAACAAATTTATAGAAATTGCCCGTATCCGGCCGGATACGTTCAACATTGATTTCAGAATCCAAATTTATCAGAGGCATATCTTTATCTTTACCAAGCTATTTAGCGGCCAAAGGTGACTGTTTCATCCAGTTTAACTGGTTCAAAATGATCAATCCTAGACAATTGGCGCAATATCACCCGCCGCATAAGCGCAAAGTAAAACAGTGAGCGCACCGTAAAATAATGCTGGCCTATTTGATGCTGGCCTATTTGATGTCAAGCTTGCCCGCAAGAACCTGTTCAGCCGGAAGATTATCGATTTCCTTGACCAGCGCAAACAGATAATCAACAAGGCCATTCGCCAGGGGATCAATGGTTTCATTGCCGCGAAACAAATTACGATTCAAGGCTGCCGAAAAAGATTTTTTATCATTATTATCAATGGTATCAACATAGGATTCAAGACGCCCCATAAAGGCTTCGGCCATGGCACGAACGCGTTTTGAAACGCCAATATCACCTGCGCCCATCTCGCGAAGCGACAAATCCATGTCAGCGAACATCGAATCGAACAATTGCTGGCTCAATGCTTTGCCGTCATCATCCAGTGTTTTCAGCTTTCGCATCACCAAGGCCACAATCAGGCTAAGCGCATCAAAACGTCCATCAACATCATCGGCAACGCCATATGTGTCGAAAAAGGCCGGATTTCGGGCTAAACGAACCGCCTCCGCATACAGCTTTTCCGCATGATCAGCCTGTCGGCGTTGCCCCCAGCCAAGTAAATTGCCGAGCCATGCTTGTGCTTTTTCGTTCATTGTTGCAACATCCCGCATTACTGACCTAATTTGTTGGCGTGACCAAAATGACCGCTTGGCCCCTTCTATATCGCAGGAACCCCGTAATGACCAGTGTCTCTTTGACCCGACTATCTTTCTTACGCCAAATCAAGCAAGGCTTTGGCGCGCTTGGCATCGGCATTTTCTGCCTTGGCTTTTTGGCCGGATGCGGCGAGAGGATCAGCGAACATGGCCATGTCATCAATCAGGCCGAGATGGACACAATCAAAATTGGCCAAACCAACCGCGCTGATATCATTGGCATGCTTGGCCGACCAAGTTTTGAAGGCGCTTTTGATAGCCGCAAAATCTATTATGCCAGCCAGATTATGGAACAGCCAGTTGCCGGCATTAACAAAACCAAATCGCGGATGATTTACGCTTTTACATTTGACGCAAACAACAACTTGCAAGAAATTGATTTAATTGATGAAAAAAGTGGTCTTAATGTCGCGCATATCGAGTCTAAAACACCAACACCCGGCGACACATTCGGCGTTGTTGAACAGATTTTCTCAAATTTGAAGCGCCAGCAAGCGACCGAATAGCAGGCAACCGAATAGACGGTCAAACCAAACAGCCAGAGCCTATTTCCCCATTTCAACAATGCGGGCATTATGCGCCATGCGGTCAAGAACGGCATTCACAAACCCAACATCGCATCCGCATGCGTCACTCAAAGCGGCATATTCGCTGACCGCTGCACGGGCGGGGATATGCGGCATTGATCGCAATTCATAGGCCCCACATCGCAATAAAGATAATTCAATCCGCGCCAGACGATCAAGCGACCATCCCTCGGCAAGCTGGGCGGCAATTGCCGCATCAATGTCGACAACATCATGTTCGACACCGGCATAAAGCGCATTGAGGTGCCCTTCATCCAGATCTTTGACCTTGAATGATTTTGCTGCATCGCCAGCATAATGCGCCAAGAATTGCGGTGCAAAATTGAGTGCAGACTGACCGGTGATCAATGTTTGATAGATAATCTGAACGGCTGCAAGCCGTGCCGCAGACCGGCGACGAACCGGAACCGCTTTTAATGTTTGTTTGTCATCGCTCATCAGATTAACCACAAAATTCCTGTTTTAATGCTGCCATCGCCAGCGCCGCACGCGCGGCATCACCGCCCTTATCCTTGCGCGCAGCATCGGCACGCGCCCAAGCCTGATCCTCATTTTCAACGGTCAGAATGCCATTACCAATCGCCAATCCATCAGCCAGCGACAGATCCATCAACCCGCGTGCTGACTCATTGCAAACCGTATCATAATGGCTGGTTTCGCCGCGAATAACGCAGCCAAGCGCGACATAGCCATCAAAATGTCGGTCGCCAATCGACGCCATAGCGATCGCCGCCGGTATTTCAAGCGCGCCAGGCACCGAAACACGCTCATAGCTTGCCCCTGCTGCCTCGAGCGCGGCAATGGCGCCTGCGGCCTGTGCATCGGCGATCTCGCCATAGAAACGCGCCTCAACGATCAAAAAATGTCCGGCCATTATGTTTGCTCCTGATGAATGCGCTGCCAATCGGTGATTTCAAGGTCATAACCTTCAAGGCTCACCACATTTGGACGTGTGTCGGATAACAAGATCATCTTGCGAATACCAAGATCGGTTAGAATTTGCGCACCAACGCCATAATCACGCAAATCGCGGTTACCGCTTGTGTCACTTGTCATATTCAATTTCTGGCTCACCATTGATGAAAGGCTAGAAGCGATGGATTCGCGCAAAACAACGATAACACCGCATCCGGCTTTGGCAATTGCCGCCATTGCTGTTGCCAATTCGTCCCCTGCCCGCTTTTCCGACACTGCGCCAAGAAGATCGGCCATCAGATCAAGCGCATGCATACGCACCAAAACAGGGTCACCAGCGCTGATGTCACCCTTTACCAAGGCAATATGTTCGATATTCGAAACCGTATTGGCATAGATTACCATACGCCATTCACCACCAATGCGTGTTGTGATTGCGCTTTCAACAGTGCGTTGAACAAGCGATTCATTGCGCCGCCGCCATGCGATCAGATCGGCAATTGATGCAATTTTCAGATCATGTTCTTTGGCAAAACCAATCAAATCGGGAAGACGCGCCATTTCGCCATCATCTTTCATGATTTCACAAATCACGCCAGACGGATTATCTGACCCGCAGGCACGCGCAATATCGACAACAGCTTCGGTATGGCCAGCGCGAACCAAAGTTCCACCATCGCGGGCAATCAATGGAAAGATATGACCCGGGGTGGTGATATCGCGTTCGCCACAATTTGGATCAATCGCGGTTTTGATGGTCAGGGCGCGATCTGCGGCCGAAATACCGGTTGTAACGCCCTCACGCGCCTCAATTGAGATGGTAAAAGCGGTTTCATGCCGCGATTCATTGCGGCGTTCCATCATTGTCAGGCCAAGCTGTTCGGTGCGGATACGCGTCAAAGCAAGACAGATTAATCCACGGCCATATTTAGCCATGAAATTGATTGCATCTGCCGTCGCATATTCACCAATAACACATAGATCGCCTTCATTTTCGCGGTCTTCGTCATCAACAAGGATGAAAAGCTTGCCTGCCTTGGCATCGGCAATCACCTCTTCAATTGTTGATAACCCATTGCGGCTTGGTGGGGTCATTGCATTAATCCTTATCAAACGCTGCAAGGCGGGCAACATAGCGCGCCAGCATATCAATTTCCATATTCATCTTTTGCCCGACGACAGCCTGTCCCCAGCCGGTGACATCCCAGCTATGCTGAATGATATTGAGGCTGAACGCATTGCTCTTAACCGCATTGACCGTCAAGGACACGCCATCAAGCGCAACCGACCCCTTTGGGGCAACAAATTTGGCCAATGATTGCGGTGCCTCTAACCAGACAACATGGCTGTCACCAGCCGGTGTGATTGACGTAATCACGGCCAAACCGTCAACATGACCCGATACAATATGCCCGCCAAGCTCGTCGCCAAGGCAAAGCGCGCGTTCAAGATTTATCCGATCCCCCTGCTGCCAATTGCCAAGCGTTGTCACGGCCATGGTTTCGGCTGAAGCGGCCACTTCAAACCAATGATCCTGTCGGTCAATCACGGTTAGGCAAATTCCCGAACAGGCGATTGACGCACCGATATCAATGGCGGCGCAATCCCAATCGCAGGAAATGCGCAATAGCCGATCGCCTTTATCGGTGATCGCCTCAAGGCGGCCAATGGCTGTAATAATACCGGTAAACATGGTTTATGCCTGTGTTCTGCCAGTGTTGGCGTTGGGTCTTTGCAAGATAATCAGACGGTCATTGCCGATTGCCTGATAATGCATCTGGATATATCTGTTTTCGGTCAAGATTGCCACCGCGTTGATTGTTTGAGAGGTGAATTGTCCAACCGCTGGCAAGGCATCACCGCCCAAAATATGATCTGATTGTGTCCAGTAAAGGCAATCAGCGGCATCGGCCGCCAAAAAGCTGGTCACAAGACCGGTACCAGCCTCGACAAGCGCATGATTGACCCCCCTCATGCCCATATAGCGCAATGCCGCACCAATATCAGGCCGCCCTTCAGCATCACCGGGCAAAGGCACAATCACACATCCGGCATCACCAAGCGCTTGGCGGCGTGGTTCAGATGCCGCTTCACTGCAAAACAGCGTCACCGGATGGGGGCTTTGCAAAATCGCTGCGGCGGTGGGAATCCGCAAAAGCCGGTCAAAAATGAAAATAGGTGGGCTGTCATTTTCCAGCCCTTCATTGCGACAATTCAGCTGCGGATCATCGGCAAGAACAGTACCGATACCAGTGATGATGGCATCGGCCTGACTGCGCAACAAATGCACATAGCGGCGCATTTCTAAGCCGGTTAACCAGCGTTTTTTCCGGTCAGAAAGCGCAATTCTACCATCAATTGACGCTGCAATTTTAAGTGAGCAATAAGGTTTACCATTCTGAATTTTATGAATAAAATATTTTAATGTTTCACTGGCCAGCGCGGCCTCAACCCCAAGGCAAACAATGATGCCTTCTTTGGCAATTTGTGCCAAACCATTGCCATTTACCCGCGGATCAGGATCTTGAAGCGCAACGACAAGACGCGCAATTCCAGCGGCGATTAGCGCATCTGCGCATGGCGGGGTTTTCCCGTGATGAGCGCAAGGTTCAAGCGTGACATAGGCAGTGCCGCCCTGAAGGGCGATACGTCCAGCATCATCAAGACTGGCCAATGCCGAAGATTCGGCATGGGGCACGCCGCCTGCCCCTGTATGGCCCGATGCCAACAACTGCCCATCCGCGCCAATCAGAACACAACCAACCGGTGGATTAACCCCGCTACGGCCAATGCCGCGCTGTGCCGCCATGATGGCAGCGCGCATCCATCTTGTATCTTCGGGGAAAACTGGATTTGACCGGAAATCCTGCGTCTTAGCCGCTTTACTCACCAAGCTCTTTTTCGACAAAGGCTTCAAAATCCTTGGCCTCTCGGAAGTTACGATATACTGACGCATAACGGACATAGGCGACTTGATCCAGCTTGTACAATGCCGCCATTACCAATTCACCAACACGCGCACTTGGCACGTCACCATCGGCATGGCTTTCTAGCTGGCGGACGATGTCGTTGATTGCCATGCCAACAGCTTCGGCGTCAACATCGCGTTTGCGAAGGGCAATATCGAATGACCGTTCCAGCTTTTCACGGTCAAAAACTGATTTACGACCATCACGTTTGACCAATGTAATTTCGCGGATTTGCACCCGTTCAAAAGTGGTAAATCTGGCGTCACATTTCCCGCATAAGCGCCGGCGTCGGATCGCCCCGCCATCTTCAGCAGGGCGTGAGTCCTTTACCTGTGTATCTTCGTTCCCGCAAAACGGACAAATCATCGTATCACACTACCCTAATTCGGAAATGGCAAACAACATTTGGTGCCTGCGGTGAGTGTACACGCTATTGATAGATTGGGAAAGCCCGACATAATGTGCGCACTTCTTCGCGCACACGCGCCTCAACCGCCTTGTTGTCCTCGGCATTCTGCGCCAAACCGTCAAGAACATCGCCGATCAGATGACCAATTTTCACAAATTCGTCATTACCAAAACCGCGTGTTGTTCCAGCAGGCGTGCCAAGACGAACACCCGATGTCACTGTCGGTGGCTGCGGATCAAACGGAATACCGTTTTTGTTACAGGTGATACCAGCATGCTCAAGCGATAGCTCGGTCACGTTACCGGTCAAACCCTTTGGCCGAAGATCGACAAGAACAACATGGGTATCCGTACCGCCTGAAACGATAGACACACCGCGCGAAATCAATGTTTCGGCAAGAATGCGCGCATTGCTGACAACCATATTTGTATAGGCCTTAAATTCAGGGCGAAGCGCCTCGCCAAAGGCAACCGCTTTACCAGCAATGGCATGCATCAATGGGCCACCTTGCAAGCCGGGGAAAACGGCTGAATTGAATTTTTTGGCAAGTGCCTCATCATTGGTCAGGATCAAGCCGCCGCGTGACGCCCGCAAGGTTTTATGCGTCGTCGAGGTAACAACATGCGCATGCTCGACCGGGCTTGGATGCGCACCAGCCGCAACCAGACCCGAAATATGCGCCATATCAACCATGAAATAGGCACCAACCGAATCTGCAATCTTACGGAATGCGGCAAAATCCAATGTCCGCGGATAGGCCGATCCACCAGCAAGAATCATTTTCGGCTTATGCTCGAGGGCGAGCCGCTGTAATTCGTCAAAATCCACCTGCGCGGTGGCTTCATCCACACCATATTGGATTGCGTTGAACCATTTACCAGACAGGTTTGGTGCGGCACCATGTGTTAGATGGCCGCCGGCTGCCAATGACATGCCAAGAATGGTATCGCCCGGCTTTAACAGGCTTAGGAAAACAGCTTGGTTTGCCTGCGCACCCGAATGCGGCTGCACATTGACGAAATTACAATTGAACAATTTTTTCGCGCGCTCGATCGCCAATGTTTCGATCACATCAACATATTCGCAACCGCCGTAATAGCGACGACCTGAATAGCCTTCGGCATATTTATTGGTCAGAACTGAACCCTGAGCTTCCATTACCGCGGTGCTGACAATGTTTTCTGAGGCAATCATTTCGATCTGATCTTGCTGGCGCACCAATTCATCACTGATCGCAGCAGCCACTTCTGGATCACTTTGTGCCAGTGTATTGCTGAAAAAACCGTCCATTTTCATTGCAGCTTGCGCATTACCGAATTCGTCCATCTTTCGTCTCCTCAAAAATATGCCGTATCGCCGTCAAACCTATGACCCAAGCGGCATCAATCTACTCTAAAAACACATAAAACCAGCAATCAATATCGCAAGCCTATTCCAATACCTAACGATCATTACCAATCGCGGCTAATTTATCTACTCGTCGCTGATGACGACCACCCTCAAAGGCAGTGCCTAAAAATGCTTCAATACATGTAAGTGCTAACGCCCGACCAATCAACCGTTCGCCCAAAGCTAAAACATTCGCATCATTATGCTGGCGTGATAGGCTGGCCGCTTCGGCCGTACTAACAAGCGCCGCCCGCACCCATGAAAACCGGTTTACGGCAATCGAAATGCCGATACCGCTTCCACAAATGGCAATGCCACGCGCGGCTGTATCATCCTTTAGCGCCATCGCCAATTTGACACCATAATCAGGATAATCAACCGACTCACCCTGATCCGGCCCAAGATCAACAATTTGATAACCAGCAGCAGCAAGATGCGTACAAACAGCGGCTTTCAGCAAGCAGCCAGCATGGTCTGATGCCAGATAAATTGTTTCTTTTTGCATTATTCTGTTGTCCCTTATGCCGTCATGCCAACTGGCAAAGCCAGCAACTGAACGATAATTGTCTGATAACATGGTTTTTTGGCCAAACACAAAGATAAACGAACCTCTGGCAGAGGCTGCGTCACTTAGCGCAGTTGGTTACCGGTTTTATTGCTGGCAAGCGAATTGGGCAGATTTTTGTCTGATTTGTTAGATTTTCGTGAATTTTATGTCGACAAGCCGATGAAAGTTTCCTACCGTTTTCAGAACAGGTTGCCAAAACCGGGTTTAGGGAGAGCAAACACTGGCAGCAAGATCAGTGATTGAAAAAGGCAAGGCGTAAGCCTTGCTTTTCTTTTGGCCGAAAACTGGCGCGTTATGTCAATCAATCGGCAAGCACCATTGCCCTACCATGCCCCGCCACCTGAATAGCGGCAAAGGCCTATAGCTGATCTAACGACAGCAAACCCGAATCAATGACCCAAAACACGATGGCAAATAGGATTGACGCAATTATCGTGGCAATCATCGCCTTGCGCCAAAGCATTGGTTTTTCCGGTGCTGATGTGGCATGGCCAACCTCAACCGAGTCAGGCGTCTTCACGCCAAATGGCAAGGTCATAAAGAACACCCACCACCATAGCAGGATAAAAACCACGATTCCTGAAACAATATCCATTTAATGCGCCCCACCTTCGGTAACCTGTTCTAATTCGATAAGCGTGCCGTTGAAATCCTTTGGATGCAAAAACAGCACCGGATTGCCATGTGCGCCGGTTTTCACACTGCCGTCACCTAGCACCCGCGCGCCTTTTGCCTCTAGCTTGGCGCGTGCTTGGTCGATATTGGCGACCTCATAACAGATATGATGCATGCCACCATCAGGGTTACGCTTTAAGAATCCGGCAATTGGCGAGCCCTCGCCAAAAGGCTCCATCAATTCAACCTGACCATTGGCCGAGCGCACAAACACAATCCGCACGCCATGTTCAGGCAATGTTTGCGCTTGGCTAACTTCGGCACCAAGCATGTCGCGCCAATGTGCAGCCGCCGAATCAAGATCGGGGACGACAATCGCAATATGATTTATATTTCTAATCATGCTCGTAAATCCTCTTCGCCTACCCGCATGATATGAACCTGCGCAATTGGCCGCAAGCCGAACATTGACCGCGCAACCCGCCGCACAGCCTGCGAGACAACATCATCAACCGATGCATCATTGCGCCGTGCTGTTTTACCCAGAATTTCAATCGCATCTTCAACCGCAATCGAGGCTGCCGCAACATAATCGCTTGCGGCATCGCCATCACCAAGACCGCTTTGCGCGACGCTTGGCACGGTGCAAAGCGCCCCTGCCTTGTTCAAGATCACCGAAACGGTAACAACGCCATTCCATAGCATCCGCCGCCTTGCCCGCATCATATCGGCCTGCAATTCGATAATATTGCCCTTTTCGGCAGTCAAAGCCCCGGTATGAACATGATCAATGATACCAGCCCTATCGCCGTTCAGCCGGATCACCACACCATTATCAGGAAGGATTGTTTGCGAGACCTGACAGGAATCGGCCAAGGCCGCATGCGCCAGCAAATGCCGCGCGGTTCCATGAACCGGAATGGCAATTTTCGGCCTAATCAGACCATACATTTGAATCATCTCATCGCGTGAAGGATGCCCCGACACATGAACCGGCGCGTCCTGATCGGTCACAAGGTGAATTTTGCGCCGGATCAGCATATCTTGAACCCGCGCAATGGCATTTTCATTACCCGGAATTTGCCGTGAAGAATAAATAACGGTATCACCCGCCTCAAGACTGATGGTTTCATGCGCTGCGGCGGCAATTCGCGCCATGGCTGCTCGCGGCTCGCCTTGGGTGCCGGTACAAACAATCACAATCGAATCGCGTGGCAATAAATCAACATCACCTTCAGGCACCAAATCTGGCAAATCGGCAAGATAACCAACCTCACGCGCGGCCGAAATCGCCCGATTGAGTGCACGCCCAACAATTGCCACTGACCGGCCATTGGCTTTGGCCGCCTTGCAGATCGAGTCGATCCGCGCGACATTGCTGGCAAAACAGGTGATGGCCACCCGTCCGGTTGCTTTGGCAATGGCGTCTGTTAACCCCGCCTTGGCATCACTTTCAGATCCGGTGCGCCCGTCAACCATAGCATTGGTCGAATCCCCAACAAGCGCCAAAACCCCCTCATCACCAATGGCGGCAAGACGCGGTGCGTCAGTGTCGGTACCAAGAACCGGCGTTTTGTCGAATTTCCAGTCGCCTGTATGAAAGACAGTGCCAGCGTCAGTGCGGATGGCAAGCGCAGCCGGATCGGGAATCGAATGGTTTAATGCCACCATTTCAATTTCAAACGCGCCAAGTTTAAACGGCGCATTCATGCCAATTTCATGAAGCTTTATGTCAAAATCACCGCGTGACTCGGCAAGCTTGCGCCGCAACAGCGCGAGGGTAAAGGCGCTGCCATAGATTGGACAACCAAGTTGGCTCCATAGATAGGGGATTGCGCCCAGATGATCTTCGTGGCCATGGGTCAGCACCAGACCGGCCAATTTATCGCGCCGATCCGCAATGAATTTCAAATCGGGGAGAATAACATCAACACCAGGGGTGCTTTCATCGGGAAAGGAAATGCCAAGATCAACCATGATCCAGCTGTCTTGATAATGGTACAGATTGACATTCATGCCAATCTCGCCAGATCCGCCTAAGGGCGCAAACAGCAAATCATCTTTTGCATAATTCATAATCAAGGCCTTACTTTTATATAACAGATTTGGTTTTGGTTCAGTCTTATTTGGGTTCAGTCTTATTTGGGTTCGAGCTTATTTAGGTTCGGGCTTATTTTGGGCGTGAATGCGAACCAACCCTTTCAGGGTAAGATCGGGATCAACGATTGAGATCGCTTTGACATGTTCGGCGAATAACGGCGCGAGACCGCCGGTGGCAATGGCAGGTAGATCTTTACCATGATCACGGCGCAACCGCTCGATTAATCCTTCGACCATGCTGACATATCCCCAAAATATGCCTGAATGCATGGCACTAACCGTATCTTTTCCCAAAACCGGCATATCAGATGCCCAAGGTTCAACCGCAAGGCGCGGCAACCGCGCCGCCGCCATATAGAGCGCCTCAACCGACAAATTAACTCCGGGCGCGATAATGCCGCCTTGATAGGCCCCGCCCTTGCCGATCAGGTCAAATGTTGTTGCCGTGCCAAAATCGAGAATAATCGCTGGCAAATCATGAAAGTCACGCGCCGCCACGGCATTGACAAGACGATCAGCACCAGCCTGATCGGGCCGGTCAATATGAATATCAATGCCAAGGTCAATGCTGCTGTCACCAACGACCTGCGGCACAATGCCAAAGCCGCGCGATGCCAGATTGATCAATTTTGGCTGCACCTCGGGCACGACGCTGGCAATGATCATGTCGGTAACATCATCAACAGCCAGTGACTTGAGACGCATCAACTGGGTTAACCATACAAGATATTCATCCGCGCTGCGCTTGGGATCAGTACTAATCCGCCAATTTGCCCGCTGGATATCGTCATCATAAAGGGCAAATACAATATTGGTATTGCCGCAATCTACTGCCAAAAGCATTGGTTAACTGCCCAAAAGTTTTACATCACCTGTAGTGATATGGCGTGTCTGACCTGAATCATCAAGCAAAAGCATCGTGCCGTCCATGCCAAGATCGTGAAAAACCCCTGAAAGCGCCTTTGTGTCGCACTGAACGGCAACGCGCTTGCCCAAAAACAATGCATTTTCCAGCCATGCGTCGCGAATTGGGTCAAAACCTGACTGGCAGAACCGAGCATACCAGAATGCCAGCCGGTCAAGATAGGCGGTAGCAAGATCATGGGGTTGCGGCAAAGCACCAGCACCATCAGGCCAGACGTCCGCAAGCGCAATCGGTGCGATATTCTGCGACTCCATCTGTCCGACTGGCGCGATGTTAATCCCGCTTCCGACAATCAGCGCCTTGCCATCAACCTCAAGCAGGATACCCGAAATCTTGCCGCCAGCGACAATCACGTCATTTGGCCATTTCAAACCGGTTTGCGGCATTTCAGCCGATGACAAATGCGTGGCAAGCTTGGCACGCACCGCCTCTAAAACAGCCAGTGACGCGGCAAATGACAAAGCAAACCACTGGTCAATTGGCACGCTGGGGCGAAGCAGAACCGATAGATACATGCCGCCTTTTTGCGAGTCCCAATGGCGGCCATGCCGCCCGCGCCCTGCGGTCTGTTCAATGGCCAGAAACGCATGTCCTGACGGCGCGCCATTGGCCGCCGCCCGTTTGGCAAGATCAGATGTTGATGTCGCGCTTTGTTCTGTTGTAATCGACCAATTGATAGGTTCTGTCATAAGAACCTAAAGCTGGGTCATCAGGGCTGTTGCCGCCACATTTGCCGCTTCGAGCAGCGGGCTAAGCCCGAGGAAAAACAGCAAAATAACGCCAATCGACACACCAAGAACCATTTTATTGGCAGTCGGCATATCGGTATCAAGCGGCTCGTCGGTTTCTTCGAAATACATGATCTTGATGATCCGCAAATAATAAAAGGCACCAACCACGCTCATCACAACACCAATAACGGCAAGCGGAACAAGCCCGGCATTGACCGCCGCCAAAAACACATACCATTTCCCAAAGAAACCAGCCAAAGGCGGAATACCGGCCATGGAAAACATCATGATCATCAGGCCAAGCGCCAGCATCGGATGGGTTCGTGACAGGCCCTGCAAATCGGCAATCCGCGTTGCCGATTGCCCATCACGCCGCATCAGCAGAATAATCGCAAAACTGCCCGCACCCATAAAGATATAGCCGGTCATGTAAATCATCACGCCTAGCGCACCTTGATGGCTGCCAGCAGCCAATCCGGCAAGCGCATATCCCATATGGGCAATCGATGAATAGGCCATCATGCGTTTGATATCGCGCTGCATAATCGCGCCAAGCGCACCAACAACCATTGAGGCAATCGACAAGGCAACCAAAACCTGTGACCATTCAACTTCAATCGCGCCAAAGGCACCATAGGTCAGCCGCATCATCAACGCCATTGCCGCCACTTTTGGCGCAATCGCAAACAATGCTGTTACCGGACTTGGCGAGCCTTCGTAAACATCAGGTGTCCACATATGGAATGGCGCAGCAGAAATCTTAAATGCGATGCCCGACACCATAAAGACCATGCCAACGATAAATGCCACTGGCAATTGATCGGCCGATACTGCCGCGGCAATGCCAGAAAAGCTGGTGGTGCCAGCAAAGCCATAGACTAGCGACGCGCCATAAAGAAGCATGCCTGATGATAACGCACCAAGCAGGAAATATTTCAATCCGGCCTCGGATGAGCGCAATGAATTGGTACGCATCGCCGCCACCACATAAAGCGGCAGCGACTGTAACTCAACCGCCATATAAAGCGACATCAGATCATTGGCCGAAATCATCAACATCATGCCAACAAGCGCCAGCACAACAAGAAGCGCAAATTCAGGCTTGTTGATATCATCCTTGGCAAGCGGCGTGATCGACATATACAGCGCGCCAAAAGTGCCAAGAAGAACCAGAATTTTCATATAGCTGGCAAAGCTGTCAGCCTTGAACATGCCGCCAAAGGCAGTTTCATCAGCCGCCGTTCCCGACCAAATCAATATCAATGCCAGTACAATACCGCCAAGGGCGATGCGTGTGACACGCTTTGCATTTTCGGCACTCTCGCCGCCATATGCCGCGACAAGAACCAGAACAAGCGCCAAGGTCGCCAGAATCATTTCAGGCAAGGCAGGCAGGATATCAGCTAGATCAAAAATCATTTTATGTCCCCAGAAACCCTTAATTTGCTGCCAGTAAAGACAAACCACTTGCCGACAGACCATCCAGCAAAAACTGGATCGACACGGCCATCACATCGAGAAGTGCCATCGGATAAACCCCGAACAACAACACCAGAAAGGTCAATGGCAGAAAAATCGAAAATTCGCGCATCTGCATTGGCTCCATCGCCTTGACCTGGTCATTGACAATGGCACCAAACATAACGCGCCGGTAAAGCCACAGCATATAGGTGGCGCCAAGAACAAGACCGGTTGCGGTAAAGAAGGCAACCCAACTGCTGGCATGCCATGCGCCAACCAGCACCAGCATTTCGCCAACAAACCCACTGGTTCCGGGCAGGCCAACCGATGCCAGCATCATAAACATGAAAAACACGGCATAGCGCGGCATCACTGCTGCAACACCGCCATAGGCGCTGATTTCACGCGTATGAAGCCGGTCATAGACAACGCCAACGCTAAAGAACAAGGCGGCTGAAACCAAACCATGGCTGATCATCTGGAACATCGCACCGGCAATGCCCTGTTCGGTCATGGTAAAAATGCCAATGGTTACAAACCCCATATGCGCAACCGATGAATAGGCAATCATCTTTTTCATATCCGACTGCGCCAACGCCACCAACGATGTGTAAATCACCGCAATGATTGATAGCGTAAAGATCAAAGGTGCGAAAAATTCCGACGCCAGCGGGAACATCGGCAATGAAAAGCGCAAAAATCCATAGCCGCCCATTTTCAACAAAACACCCGCCAGAATCATTGATCCTGCGGTTGGTGCCTCGACATGTGCATCGGGAAGCCATGTATGCACCGGCCACATTGGCACCTTTACCGCGAATGATGCGAGGAAGCCAAGGAACAGCCATGTCTGCGTTGACTCGGCAAATTGATGCGCGGTCAGGGCCGGAATGTCGGTGGTGCCAGCATCGATATACATCGCCAGCATACAAACCAGCATCAGCACCGAACCAAGAAGCGTATATAGGAAGAATTTGAACGCGGCATAAACGCGGCGTGCCCCGCCCCAGATACCAATGATCAGGAACATCGGGATCAGAACCGCCTCGAAAAACAGATAGAACATCAACATGTCGAGCGAGACAAACATGCCGACCATCATGGTTTCCAGCACCAAAAACGCGATCATATATTCACGAACACGATGCGTAATGGCACGCCAGCTTGCCAAAATCGACAAGGGTGTCAAAAGCGTGCTTAGCAAAACAAACGGCATTGAAATACCGTCAACACCCATATGATAGCCAATGCCAGTCCCCGCAAGCCAAACGGCTTTTTCTTCGAATTGATAGCCGGTTACGCTGCTATCAAACCCGATCAGCAATGGTAATGAGACCAAAAAGGTGAAACCCGAAACCCACATCGCAACAAAACGCGAATTCTGCGCCAACGCCTTTTCATCGCCCTTGATCAACAACAAGAACAACACACCAGCCAACGGCAGGAAGGTGACAATAGATAAGATAGGCCAATTATCAATCATCGCCTAAGCCCCTTTAAAGCGTAAATAGTACCAGCTCACCAGCACGACAACGCCAATCAACATGGCAAAAGCGTAATGGAACACAAAGCCGGTTTGCACCCGCGAACACATTCCCGACAGGCGGTAAATGAATGCCGACATGCCGTCAGGACCAAAGCCGTCAATCGTGTCACGATCACCGCGCTGCCATAAATAGGCACCAAACCGCACCGCAGGGCGAACAAAGATCGCGTCATACAGCTCGTCAAAATACCATTTATTGTAAAACAGCAAATAGACCGGACGGAAGATCGCCGCAATTCGCGCTGGCATCGAAGTCCAGTAAGCATAAAACAGAACCGAAAGCGCAACCCCGCTTGATGCCAGAACAATTGGCAAAAGCTTGACCCAAGATGGCACATGATGCGCATCTTCCATTGCCGTATTTGTTGGCAGAATGAAAATTGACGCGCCCCAGAATTGTTTCATGTCATGGCCGACAAATAATTCATAGCCAAGCCAACCGGCAAACACCGCACCAATCGCCAAAACCAGCAATGGCAGTGTCATTACCTTTGGTGATTCATGAACATGCGACATCACTTGCGCACTGGCACGCGGCGCACCATGAAACGCCATAATCAGCAAACGCCAGCTATAGAAAGCCGTCAAAAAGGCGGCAAGACAGCCAAGCCAAAATGCCATGCTGCCAACCCCGCTTTGCGCGGCATAGGCGGCTTCGAGGATCATGTCTTTTGAATAGTAACCGGCAAAGAACGGAAAGCCAGCCAGCGCCAATGAACCAATCCACATCATCGCATAGGTAACCGGCACTTTTTTCCAGATCCCGCCCATATTGCGAAGGTCCTGCTCATCTGACAGAGCATGAATAACCGAACCCGCGCCAAGAAACAGCAACGCCTTGAAAAACGCATGTGTTGTTAGATGGAACATCGCTGCCGGATAGGCCGAAACGCCAGCCGCAAAAAACATATAACCAAGCTGCGAGCAGGTTGAATAGGCAATGACACGTTTGATATCAAATTGAGTCATGCCAACCGTTGCCGCAAAAATAGCGGTCAAGGCACCGATCACGGTGATCACATCCAGCGCAAATGGCGCATATTCCAGCATTGGCGAAAGACGGCAGATCATAAAGACGCCAGCCGTCACCATCGTTGCCGCATGAATCAGCGCCGAAACCGGTGTTGGCCCCTCCATCGCATCGGGAAGCCATGTATGCAGGCCAAGCTGGGCTGATTTGCCCATCGCGCCGATAAATAACAAAATACCAGCAACTTCAAGCGCTGGAAGGCGATAGCCAAGGAAATTGATATCGGTTGCGGCAATCACGCTCGATTGCGCAAAAATCACGTCAAACTGAACCGAACCAAACAGCGCATAAACTGCCAGAATGCCAAGCGCAAACCCAAAGTCACCAACACGGTTCACAACAAAGGCTTTCATTGCCGCGCTATGGGCAGAGTCTTTTTTGTACCAAAAACCGATCAGCAAATAAGAGGCAACACCAACACCTTCCCAGCCAAAGAACATCTGCACAAGATTATCAGCCGTTACCAGCATCAGCATGGCAAAGGTAAATAGGCTGAGATACGCCATAAAGCGTGCCCGCGCATTATCATGCGACATATAGCCAATCGAATAAATATGCACCATTGAGGAAACGCCGGTCACAACGATCAGCATGACCGCGGTGAGCGTGTCAAACCGTAGGCTCCAATTGGCAACAAAGCTGCCAGATGAAATCCACCGCGCCAAATTGACCGTTTCCGGCTGCCCACCAATCGCGACATTCGCAAAAGCGATAATCGAAAACAGCAAAGACAGCAAAAGGCCTGAAACCGTGACGATTTCGGCTGCGCGATCGCGATTGCTAAGGCTTAGCAAACCTGCAATCACGGCCCCTAGCAGGGGAAGGAAAACGATGAGCGAATACATGAACTGCCCTACCCCTTCAAAATATTCACATCTTCAACCGCGATAGAACCACGGTTGCGGAAAAACACGACCAGAATCGCAAGGCCAATCGCCGCTTCGGCCGCGGCAACAGTTAAAATGAACAGCGAGAAAATCTGGCCTTCGAGGTTGCCACTATAGGCCGAGAAAGCGACCATATTGATATTGACCGCCAACAGCATCAATTCGATTGACATCAAAATGGTGATCACGTTTTTCCGGTTTAGAAAAATACCGAAAATACCAAGCGCAAACAGCATGGCTGATACAGCCAGATAATGATTTAGCGTTAATTCAAACATTGCGCCGACCCCCTATTTATCATCAACACTGCCAGCGGCAGCATCGTCTTTGGCTTTGGTCTTACCCGATGGCATTTTGACAATTTCCATTACATCTTCGCGGCGGCGGCTGTTCTGGTCGGCAATCGACTGCCGCCGAACCCCAACCCGTTTGCGCATGGTCAATGAAATTGCGCCAATCATCGCCACCAGCAGGATCAGGCCTGAAATCTGGAACAAAAAGGCATATTTTGTATAAAGCACGCCGCCAAGCTGGGTGGTGTTGGGAATTTCAGAGGCAACGGGCAGACTGGCCTTTGAAAAGGCATCGCCATACATTGCTGCAACCAACTCAAAAACCAAAATACCGCCAACAATCAACCCAAGGGGAAGATATTTTTGAAAACCAGCGCGCATTTCAGCAAAATTGATATCCAGCATCATCACGACAAACAGGAATAAAACCGCCACCGCACCGACATAAACAACAACAAGCAGCATCGCCAAAAATTCGGCGCCGATCAGCACAAACATGCCTGCCGCATTAAAGAAGGCGAGGATTAAAAACAACACTGAATAAACAGGGTTGCGCGACACCACCACCATAAAGCCACTGGCAAGCATCACCCCAGCAAACAGGTAAAAGAACAAAGCTTCAATCATTGTATGGCTGTCTTTCTTTTGTCATCGATGCGCCGTTTCGTTCCGCCTAACGCCATTTCGCGTCTGCAGCAAGGTTACGGGCAATTTCGGTTTCCCAACGGTCGCCATTCGCCAAAAGCTTGTCTTTATCGTAATACAGCTCTTCGCGGGTTTCGGTGGCAAATTCAAAATTCGGGCCTTCGACAATCGCATCGACCGGACAGGCTTCCTGACAAAAGCCGCAATAGATACATTTGGTCATGTCGATATCATAACGTGTGGTACGCCGGCTGCCATCATCACGGGGTTCGGCTTCGATGGTGATGGCCTGCGCCGGGCAAACCGCTTCGCATAGCTTACAGGCGATACAGCGCTCCTCGCCATTCGGATAGCGGCGCAACGCGTGCTCACCACGGAAACGCGGTGACAGGCTGCCTTTTTCATAAGGGTAATTGATCGTGACCTTTGGCTTGAAGAAATATTTCAAGGTCAAGAACATGCCCTTGCCAAGCTCAAGAAGCAAAAACGAGCGAACTGCATTTACCAAAGCGGACATTCGTATTTCTCCTTAACCCAAAGCCACAGATGGCAGACGATCAGTCACCAACAGGAAACCGGCCGTCAACACAACATAGATCAGCGAGAATGGTAAAAAGATCTTCCATCCAAGACGCATAAGCTGGTCATAGCGGTAACGCGGCGTTGTTGCCCGCACCCACAAGAACACAAACAATACCAGCATGATCTTGATGATAAACCAAAGCGGGCCGGGAATAATATTCAGCGGCCAGATATCAAATGGTGGCAACCATCCACCAAGGAACAAAACAACAGTCATGCTGCTCATCAGGATCATATTTGCATATTCACCAAGGAAGAACAGCGCAAATGACATTGATGAATATTCGACAAAATAACCTGCAACCAATTCAGATTCGCCTTCCGGCAAATCAAATGGCGCACGGTTGGTTTCGGCAAGTGTCGAGATAAAGAACACAATAAACATTGGCAATAATGGCAAGGCAAACCACATGCCGCGCTGCGCCTCGACAATCGCGCTCAAATTCAATGATCCGGCGCATAAAAGAACATTGATGATGACCAGCCCCATCGAGACTTCATACGACACCATCTGTGCGGCTGACCGCAAAGCGCCCAAAAACGCATATTTGGAATTACTGGCCCATCCCGCCATGATCACGCCGTAAACGCCAAGCGATGAAATGGCAAACAGGTATAAAATACCAACATTGATATCCGCAATCACCAAATCTTCGCCAAAAGGAATCACCGCCCATGCGACCAAAGATAGAATAAAGGTCAACATCGGCGCGATCATAAAGACCACTTTATTGGCACCTGCAGGCATGATGGTTTCTTTTGCCATCAGCTTTAGCGCATCGGCAAAAGGCTGAAACAGACCAAATGGGCCAACCACATTCGGCCCTTTGCGAAGCTGCATAAAGCCAATAACTCGGCGTTCGGCAAGCGTAAGATAGGCAACAGCAATCAATAGCGGCCCAATAACAACCATGATCTTGGCAACAATCCAGCCAAGTTCCAAAATCCAGTCTTGTGTCAAAAATTCAATCATGGCCGTTACTCCGCTGCAACTGCGGCACCGTGATCACCGCTGCTGGCGCGGACACATTCCGCCATTGTTTCTGACGCACGGCTAATCGCGCAGGTCATGTAGAAATTATCAAATGCCTGTCCAACCGGCTCGGCTGACAATTTCGCCCGTCCACCAAATGAAGCCCATTTCGCCGGCGCAATTTCATCAGCATCGGCAAAATGCGGATGATCGGTGCATAAGGCTTCGCGCAATTCGGTAAGCGTATCAAATCCGATTGATTTTCCAACAGCGCCCGAAACAGCACGGATGATGGTCCAATCTTCACGCGCATCACCCGGCGGGAACGCGGCGCGGGTTGCATATTGAACACGGCCTTCGGTATTGACATAAATGCCGTCTTTTTCGGTATAGGCCGCCCCCGGAAGCACCAGATCGGCATGATGGGCACCAGCATCACCATGATGCCCCTGATACACAACAAAACTAGATGCAAATGGCTCAAAATCAATTTCATCAGCGCCAAGCAACCATAAAAGGTCAAGCTTGCCAGCCTTGGCCGCCTTGCCCATCGCCGCAATATCCATGCCGCCGCGCGCCGGTACAAAGCCAAGATCAAGACCGCCAACACGCGCTGCGGCGTTATGCAAAACGTTAAAGCCGTTCCATTGCTTTGTGACAACGCCATAGCTTTCGGCAATTTGACGTGCCTTGCCAAGCATCGCCGCGCCATCAGCACGCGCCAAAGCTCCCATGCCAATGATGATCATTGGCCGTTTGGCTTTTTTCAATTTGGCGGCAAATTTATGGCTTCCATCGGCAAGCGCATCCAGAATTGCCGGATCTTGACCAAGGAAATCAGCATCATAAGTCAAATCGACCTTTGGCCCAACAACCGCGACCGGCATCCGGCTTGACAGCCAGTTGCGGCGGATACGCGCATTCAGAACGGCCGCTTCAATGCGGGGATTGCTGCCAATAATCAACAGAGCGTCAGCATCATCAATGCCAGCGATTGTCGAATTGAACAAATAGCCAGCGCGGTTCCCGCCAATTTTGGCACCATCTTGACGGCAATCAAGATTTGGACTGCCAAGGCGTGTCATCAGGCTTTTCAGCGCATAAAGTGATTCAGCATCGGCCTGATTACCGGCAATCGCACCAATCGCATTTGGTTTGGCCTTGCGAAGCGCGGTTGCAAGGCTTTTCAATGCCTCATCCCAGCTTACCGGATGCAACCTGCCATCACGGCCACGCGCAAAGGGCTTGTCGAGACGTTGCCGACGAAGACCATCAATGGCATAGCGGGTTTTATCGGAAATCCATTCTTCATTGATATCTTCGTTCAGCCGCGGCAATACCCGCATGACCTGCGCGCCGCGCGCATCAACCCGGATATTGCTGCCAAGCGCATCCATCACATCAATGGTTTCGACCTTGTTTAATTCCCACGGCCGCGCCGCAAAGGCATAAGGGCGTGATGTCAAAGCGCCAACCGGACAAAGATCAATGACATTGGCCGATAATTCAGATGCCAGTGTCTTTTCAAGATAGGTGGTGATTTCCATCGACTCGCCGCGGCCAATCGCGCCAAGTTCGGGCACACCAGCAACCTCGGTCGCAAAACGGACACAGCGTGTGCAATGGATACAGCGGGTCATCACTGTGCTGATCAATGGCCCCATATGTTTATTATCAACAGCGCGTTTATTCTCAGAAAAGCGTGATCCATCAAGGCCATAGCCCATTGCCTGATCCTGCAAATCACATTCCCCGCCCTGATCACAGATCGGGCAATCCAGCGGGTGATTGATCAAAAGAAACTCCATCACCCCTTCACGCGCCTTTTTCACCCGATCGGTATCGGTGCGGATAACCATGCCGTCACCGGCAGGCATGGCGCAGGACGCAATCGGCTTTGGTGCGCGTTCCATATCGACAAGACACATCCGGCAATTGCCGGCGATCGACAAACGGTCGTGATAGCAAAAGCGTGGGATTTCAACACCGGCCGCCTCGCACGCATGAAGCACGGTTGACCCGTCTTTAACTTCCACTTCAACATCATTTACCGTCAGTTTTGGCATGGTGCTGTCCGTTTCCTATTCTGCCGCATTCACAGTATCAACCGCATGGCGCGCTGCAATCCGTCGTTCGATTTCGGGCCGAAAATGTTTGATAAGCCCCTGAATTGGCCATGCCGCAGCATCACCAAGCGCACAAATTGTATGACCTTCGATTTGGCGCGTTACCTGTTCAAGCGTGTCAATTTCATGGCTTTCCGCCTCACCGCGAACAAGCCGTTCCATCATCCGCCACATCCAGCCAGTGCCTTCACGGCATGGCGTGCATTGGCCGCAAGATTCATGCTTGTAGAAATAAGATAGCCGCGAAATCGCCTTAACCACATCGGTGCTTTTATCCATCACGATGATGCCAGCAGTGCCAAGCCCTGTTCCGGCGTTGCGAAGCGCGTCAAAATCCATGGTGATATCGGCGCATACATCTTTTGGCATCAACGGTGTTGATGACCCTCCCGGAATGACCGCAAGCAGATTATCCCAGCCACCGCGAACCCCGCCAGCATGTTTTTCCAGCAATTCACGAAGCGGAATGCCCATTTCTTCTTCGACATTACACGGGTTATTCACATGACCCGAAATGCAGAATAATTTTGTGCCTGTGTTATTTTCTTTGCCAAGACCGGCAAACCAATCGGCACCACGACGCAAAATAGTTGGGGCAACAGCAATCGATTCAACATTATTCACCGTTGTCGGACAGCCATAAAGACCAACACCGGCTGGGAATGGCGGTTTTAGCCGTGGCTGGCCTTTCCGGCCTTCCAATGATTCCAAAAGCGCGGTTTCTTCGCCGCAGATATAAGCCCCTGCACCGCGATGCAGATAAATATCAAATGCCCAGCCTGATTTTGCCGCATCTTTGCCAAGCAGGCCAGCGTCATAAGCCTCGTCAATCGCGGCTTGAAGGCGGCGAGCCTCATTCACAAATTCGCCGCGGATATAGATATAGGCCGCATGTGCCCGCATCGCAAAACCGGCAACAACACACCCTTCGAGCAATTTATGCGGCTCATGACGGATGATATCACGATCCTTGCATGTGCCTGGCTCGGACTCATCGGCATTCACCACCAGATAATGCGGACGGTCTTTGACCTCTTTTGGCATGAATGACCATTTCAGCCCTGTCGGAAATCCAGCGCCACCGCGCCCGCGAAGGCCCGATGCCTTCATTCGTTCAACAATCTCATCATGGCCAAGCGCCAACAGCTTGGCGGTTTTATCCCAGTCGCCGCGTGCCTTTGCGCCCTTTAGACCAGCGTCACCCCAACCATAGATATTGGTAAAAATACGGTCTGCATCATTAAGCATTGGCCTGACTCCGCTTTTTGGTTGCGCCAGTTGCCGCCTTGCCCGGTTTTCCGGCTGCCAGCGTTGTTGCACCGGTTGTCGGCTCGGATCCAGATCGGCCAAGAACCGATCCAACCGCCAATGGCGCATCCGCCTCAAGCGAGACAAGAAGCGCGCCAGTGGATTGATAGTCAAGATCTTCGTAGAAATCGTCATTCACTTGCAGGATTGGCGCGTTCACGCACGCCCCAAGACATTCAACCTCAAGAAGCGAGAACCGCCCACAAGCCGAGGTTTGCCCTGATGAAATTTGATAACGGTCTTTGATGGCTCGCATCATTTCATCTGATCCGCGCAACCAACAAGGCGTTGTTGTGCAGGCCTGCAGGAAATATTTTCCAACCGGCTTTAGATTGAACATGGTGTAGAAAGTTGCCACTTCAAGAACGCGAATCTCTGCCATATCCAGCTTGGTTGCAATCAGTTCAATCGCCTTCATTGGAATCCAATTTTCATGCTGGCGTTGCGCCAGATCAAGAAGCGGCATCACCGCACTGGCCTGACGACCTTTTGGATATTTTGCAATAATCCGCTTGATTTCAGCTTCATTTTCCTTGGAAAAGGCAAAGCTGTCAGGCTGATCACTGGCAATGCGGTCTTCAATACTCATCGGTCAATCTCACCAAAAACAATATCAAGCGATCCAATAATCGCCACTGAATCGGCCAGCATATGACCGCGCGACAAATGATCTACCGCTGCCATGAAATAAAACCCCGGCGCGCGGATTTTGCACCGATAGGGCTTATTTGTGCCATCCGACACCAAAAACACGCCAAATTCACCCTTTGGCGCTTCAACAGCGGTATAGCTTTCGCCCTCAGGAACATGGAACCCTTCGGTATAAAGCTTGAAATGATGAATTAAGGCTTCCATCGATTGTTTCATCTCACCACGTTGTGGCGGCGTGACCTTATGATCGGGTGCCATTACCGGCCCGCCTGGCATATTGGCAATCGCCTGCTCGATGATACGCAGTGACTGGCGCATTTCCTCGACACGAATCAAATAGCGCGCATAGCAATCACCGGTTTTGCCGATGGGAATGTCGAAATCCATTTCATCATAGGCATCATAGGGCTGATTTTTACGCAAATCCCACGCCACGCCCGATCCGCGAAGACAAGGGCCGGTCATGCCAAGCGACAAGGCGTCTTCTTCACTGATGACGCCAATATCAACCGTACGCTGTTTAAAGATGCGGTTTTCGCTGAGCAGGGTTTCCATATCCTGAATGAAGGCCGGAAATGTTTTGGTCCAGTTATTGATGTCGCGAAGCAAATCATCGGGCAAATCCTGATGCACACCACCCGGGCGGAAATAGGCAGCGTGAAGCCGCGCCCCGCATGCGCGCTCGTAAAACCCCATCAAATGTTCGCGTTCTTCAAAGCCCCACAAAAGCGGCGTCATCGCCCCAACATCAATGGCAAAGGTGGTCAGATTCAAAAGATGATTCAAAATCCGGCCAATTTCGCAATAAAGAACACGGATATATTGCGCCCGCTTTGGCACTTTGATGCCAAGCGCCTTTTCAACCGCCAACGCCCAGGCATGTTCCTGATTCATTGGCGACACATAATCCAGACGATCAAAATAGGGCAAAGCCTGAAGATAGGTTTTGTGCTCGATCAGCTTTTCCGTACCGCGATGCAAAAGGCCGATATGCGGATCGGCGCGCTCGATCACTTCGCCATCCATTTCAAGCACAAGCCGCAAAACGCCATGCGCCGCTGGATGCTGCGGGCCAAAATTCATCGTAATCGGTTTGATTTGCATCTCTGCCATGTTTGTCTCTTTACGCCCTATTTTGCCGTTTTGTCGGGATCAGCTTTGACAGCATTGCCACCAAGCTCGTTATGCATCCCTTCCCACGGGCTAAGGAAATCAAAATCGCGGAATTCTTGAACCAGATGCACCGGCTCGTTAATGACGCGGCGCTGCGTATCATCATAACGAACCTCGACATGGCCGGTCAGCGGGAAATCCTTGCGAAGCGGATGCCCCTCAAAACCATAATCGGTCAAAAGGCGGCGCAGATCAGGATGGCCGGAAAAGAAAATGCCGAACATGTCCCAAACTTCGCGTTCAGCCCAATTCGCCGCCATGAACACGCCGGTTACTGACGGAACAGTCTGGCCTTCACTCACGGTCGCAACAATGCGAAGCCGCATGTTATTGCTCATCGACAGCATTTGATAAACAACATCAAACCGGTCTTTGCGTTCGGGATAATCAACCGCTGTCAAATCAATAAGCTGGGTAAAGGCGGCCTGCCGGTCATCGCGCACCAACAACAATAATTGCGCCACATTGCCAGCACTCACCTGCAATTCAATTTCACCATGGACAATGCCCGATGACAGTACAATTCCCTGCCCGATTTCGCGCAAATGATCGGCCATTATCTGTAAAGGCGACTCGCTGGCGCTGCCAGCTTCGTCAATCAGGTCACTTTCATTCATTGCAGCGCCCTCTCAAGGCTAGCTAACATAAGGAAACGGCAGGTTGTTGGTCTAGCTGCGGGCAATCGTCGCGGTACGACGGATTTTCTTCTGCAACTGCAAAAGACCATAAATCAACGCTTCGGCCGTTGGTGGACAACCCGGCACATAAACATCAACAGGAACAATGCGATCACATCCGCGAACAACAGCATAGGAATAATGATAATAGCCGCCACCATTGGCACATGACCCCATCGACAGAACCCAACGCGGCTCTGGCATCTGGTCATAAACACGGCGCAAAGCCGGTGCCATCTTATTGGTTAGGGTACCAGCAACAATCATCACATCTGACTGACGCGGGCTCGGCCGGAACAGCATGCCATAGCGGTCCATGTCATACCGGCTGGCGGCTGAATGCATCATTTCAACAGCGCAACAAGCCAAACCAAAGGTCATTGGCCATAGCGAGCCTGATCGCGCCCAATTGAACAATTTATCAGCCTTGGCGATGACAAAACCGCGATTGGTGATTTCGTCACCAACAGCGCGCAAAATTGCGTCCTGATCGGCGCCCGGTGGTATTGGCGGTGCCAATGATGGACCCATCACTCCCATTCCAGCGCTCCCTTTTTCCATTCATAAATAAAGCCGATGGTCAAAACGGCAAGAAACAGCATCATTGACCAGAAACCGAACAACCCAATGCCACCAAGCGCAACTGCCCACGGGAATAGAAATGCCACCTCAAGGTCGAAAATAATAAACAGAATGGCGACAAGATAAAACCGAACGTCAAATTGACGGCGCGAATCATCAAACGCGTCAAATCCACATTCATAGGCAGTCAATTTTTCGCTATCAGGTCGCTGATTGCCAAACACAAATGCGGTCAGCACAAAGGCAAGAGACAGCCCAATCGCAATGGCAAAAAAGACCGCAATTGGCAGA